>ENA-OQAN01000061-OQAN01000061.1-human-gut-metagenome-genome-assembly--contig:-NODE-61-length-53860-cov-2.537751_pt1 | contig 53860 bp, 62 predicted proteins | sample MGYA00242735_ERZ504527 | MGnify/ENA primary metagenome ERZ504527 (study PRJEB26092, sample SAMD00036230) | human gut metagenome | host: Homo sapiens | study: EMG produced TPA metagenomics assembly of... | reverse complement strand
AATTTCCAGAGGCAAAAAAACAGAAGATGTCACAGAAGTTTTGTCAACACCATTTGTTACATTTGAAGAAGCAGTTACTGTTTCGCAGGATGGAGCTATATTCTGCCCTGTAACTTTTGGGTTATATTCCATTTAAAGAAATAAAAGTGACACCTGCAGATGATCAGGAAATTTATGTCAGCGGAAGCACCATAGGAATTTATATGCAAACAGAAGGTGTTCTGGTGATTGACACCGGTGAAATTCAGAATCGGAATGGTGAGACAGAGGAGCCTGCGAGAAATATTATCAGACAGGGAGATTACATTATCTCATTTAATGGAGAAAAAATCTCTACAAAAAGAGAACTGATAGATGACATCTCAGAACTTGATGGCAGCGAAGTTACACTGGGGATAAGCCGTAAAGGAGAGAGTATTCCTGTATCTGTAACTCCTGTAAAAGACAAAAAAGGAGACTATAAACTTGGAATCTGGGTAAGAGATGACACGCAGGGGATAGGAACGCTTACCTACGTAGATCAGAATGGTAATTATGGTGCCCTTGGCCATGGAATCAGTGATATAGACACTGCCCAGCTTCTGAATATCCGAAACGGAGCTTTGTATAAAGCCCGGATTCTTGCGATTAACAAAGGAAGTAAAGGCAATCCCGGCGAACTTGCAGGATACATCTGCTATGATGACAGAAATATTCTTGGAACTATCAAAGCAAACAGCAGAAACGGAATTTATGGTCAGTTCACAGGGATTGCAGATGATGCGATCACTTTAAAGAAAATGCCGGCTGCGTATAAGCAGGAAGTGAAGATTGGAACAGCCACAATTCTCTGCAGTACAGATGGCGAGGTAAAAGAATATGATGCAGAGATCAGAAAAATAGATTTGAATCATGAAGATACCAACAAAAGTTTTGTGATAAAGGTGACAGATAAAGAACTTCTGGAAGCTACAGGAGGGATTGTACAGGGGCTCTTAGTGAGATATAATGTGGTCAAACGCAGGAAACCCCAGTATTTACAAGGGTTTACATGATGTAGTTCGCGCTTTTATTGACCACAAAAGGTGAAAATTGAGTAGGAAAGGAGAAAAATGATTAAAATCAGATTAATGGGAAAAAAAAGAAGACATGCATGAGATGATAAAAAGAATTTATCAGATCAAGGGTATTGAAGTCATGGAACTGTCGGATTTTTACACTAACAAAGGTACAAGTAAGTATGGAAGAATTTACATGGAAGTTGAACAAGTAAAATAAAAATGTGATTTCGGTATAGAAAAGGTCAGGTGATAGAAATGAGTAACACAGCGTTAAGTGCAGATCTTCTGTTGTGACCATGTTAAATATTTTTGGAAAACAGTTAAATTGAGATATCCAGAATATTGTCTGTGACTAAGGAGGAAGAAATATATGTGTATTATTGCAGTTGCAAATCAGAAAGGTGGAACAGGAAAAACAACTACTTGTGTAAATTTAGGGATTGGACTTGCCAGAGCAGGAAAAAAAGTTTTATTAGTAGATGCCGATGCGCAAGGAAGCATGGCTGTAAGCCTTGGAGTCAGAGAACCGGACAATCTCGATTATACGATTGTGAATATCATGGAAAAAGTAATCAATGAAAAGGATATAGCTGACAGAGAGGGCATTATGCATCATGAAGAGGGAGTTGATTTTATTCCTGCTAACATAGAATTGGCTGGATTAGAGACTGCTCTGGTTGAAGTGATGAGTCGTGAATTTATACTTAAGTTGTATCTGGATAGTATAAAAGAGAACTATGACTATATATTGATTGACTGTATGCCATCATTGGGAATGGTGACGATTAATGCACTGGTAGCTGCTGATTATGTATTGATTCCGGTAGAAGCTGCATATCTTCCGACAAAAGGTTTACAGCAGTTGATAAAAACGATAGGAAAAGTTCACCGCAGGTTAAACCATCATTAGAAATCCTGGGAATACTACTGACAAAAGTTGATCGCCGTACAAATTTTTCCAAAGACATTTGTGATCAGATCAGAGAAGTTTATGGAAGACATATCCATATTTTTGAAAATTGTATTCCTATGTCCATCCGGGCGGCAGAAACATCAGCGGAAGGAAGAAGTATTTATTATTATGATCCTAAAGGTATCGTAGCAGAGGGGTATCAGAGTCTTACAAAAGAGGTGCTGAAAAATGAGAAGCAAAAGTGCTGAGAAAATTAAACTTACATCATATGAAGATCTGTTTGGAGAAACTGAACAGGATAATGGAGAAAAGGTTGTTTATATTTCACTTGATAAATTGCATCCGTTTAAAAATCATCCATTTCATGTAAATGATGATACCAAAATGCAGGAAACGGTAGCCAGTGTAGAGCAGTATGGTGTATTGGTTCCAGGTATTGTACGCCCATCTGAAAATGGTACATATGAGATTATTTCCGGACATAGACGCTGTAGAGCGTGCGAACTGGCAGGTATGGATAACATGCCTGTCCTGATCAGAAATCTGAATGATGATGAGGCTACTATTATTATGGTAGATTCTAATATTCAAAGAGAAGATATTACTCCAGGCGAAAAGGCTTTTGCTTATAAGATGAAATTTGAAGCATTGAAGCATCAGGGAAGTAAAGGAGATAAGTTTACTGCTGATATTGTAGGTGAAAAAGCAGGAGAGAGTGGCAGAACCGTACATCGTTATATCCGTTTGACAGAGCTGATTCCGGAGATTCTGCAAATGGTAGACAGCAATATGATTAATGTGGGTATTGGCGAAAGATTATCTTATCTGAGAAAGAATGAACAGGAATACCTGTTGAGAATATTATCGGAAAGAAATATCCATATAAAAAAGGAACAGGCGGAACAATTAAAAAAATTAAGCGGCGAAGAAATGCTTACCGAAGAAATGATAAGATCAATTCTTGTTAAAAACAATTCAACAGAGAAAAAAGAAATTCTTTCATATAAAACAATAGGACGATTTTTTCCATCAGATTATACAAAAGAACAGATAACTGCTGTTGTATTTGAACTTTTGGAAGAATGGAGAGAGAGCAAGGCAGGTGAAGATTAAATGCAGAAAGTACAATTTGAATATTTCTATAATGATGATTCTGATCAGTATAGCTTTTATCGCATTCCGAAATTGCTGTTTACAGAGGAATATTTTTTCCTCACTTTCTTGTGAATCAAAGGTATTGTACGGTCTTATGTTAGACCGTATGAGCCTGAGCTTAAAGAACAAATGGTTTGATGAGCAGAATCGGGCGTATATCATTTTTACAATAGAGGATGTGATGGAGCTTTTGAATTGCAAAAGCCAGAAAGCAGTTAAGATCATGAAAGAACTTGATGCAGAGGATGGGATTGGACTTATTGAGAAAATAAGACAGGGAATTTGGAAAGCCTAATATCAATTTTATGTGAAAAATTTTATGATAAAAGAAGCTGAGGAACAAACAGCAACAAGTCCAGCAAAATGAGCTGCTTAAGAATTGTGAAAATCAAAATTCAGTAATACAGAATTCTGCAGGTTTCAGCACTGTCGATGGTGAAAATCAAAATTCAGTAATACAGAATTCTGCAGGTTTCAGCAGTGTCGATAGTGAAAATCAAAAATTCAGTAATGCAGAATCCTGCAGATTTCAGTACTGTTGATAGTGAAAATCAAAATTCTGTAATTGTGAAAATCAAAAATCAAGAATGTCGAAAATCAAAACCTATTTATACTGATTATAGTAAAACTGATATAAGCAAGAATAATCCTATCTATCTATCAAAAACAGGGGTGATGGATGAGATGGATACATACAAAATTGTTGTAAAGAAAAATATTAATTACACATGTTTTGAGAATGACTGGTCTTATGACATAAAGCTGGTAGATGAGCTGATTGACCTGATAGTGGAGATCATGACACTGCCAGATGCTGTAACAGTGAGAATTGGTGGAGTAGAGAAAAAAGCGGCTCTTGTAAAAAGTCAGTTTATGAAGTTGAAAAAAGCGCATATAGAGTATGTGATGAATTGTCTAAAGAAAAACACTACCAAAATCGCTAATATCCGTGCGTATCTGTTAACAACTCTGTATAATGCACCGTTGACTATGGACAGTTATTATCAGGCAAAGGTAAATTATGATCTGTATGGAAACAGTTAAACTTTGTGACATTGTGTCACAAAGTAGAATTCAGGTGTTGACGATATGGATATAAATGTTCAGAGCAAGAACGAAAGAGAGAAGAACGATGAAATTAACAGAAAAAATGGAAGAATTTATGAATGATCTGATTGGAGAAAGAATGGAACAGGTTTATCAGGAAAAAGACGGACGAAAATATGATGTGTTCAATGAAGAGCTGGAGCTTGCGCATCAAAACGTGTTGCGGAAATTACCAAAAGAACAGGAAAAGATATTATTTGATTATGCAACAGAGGTAGCTAACAGATGCAGTGATATGAATGAATTTTATTATCGTATGGGATTAAGAGACGGTTTGATGTTGAAAGATGTAATTCAGACAATGTTGGATGCATTGATAGAATAGAGCGGTATTCCAGACGATTTTCCTGAGGTCAGGAAAATCGTTGAAGCTGGAATAACGAACCCTAAAAATTACAAGAGTCTTGACTTTTAAACTGAAAGGTGCAGGCGAGCTTATTACTGATATTATGGGAGTATGAAACCTTTTTTCGAGATCATCCTTATGCCGATGGATGTAAGAGAATTGCTGCTTCATTGTTTTTGGAATTTTTAAATAAAAATAATTTTTTATATAAGGATGGAATAAAGCGAATAAGCGATGGAGCGATGGTTGCTATTACGTTGATGATTGCAGAGTCTAATCCATCGGAAAAGGATATTATGGTTAATTTGGTAATGAATTTATTAACAATATAGGATAATAGCAAAAATTCCAGGACATGGCTATCATATTCTGGCAGAGGTAACGGGAAAAGAATCTGCCATATGAAATCAAATGCCCTGCCTTGTTGATATGTGGCACAAAGGATCATGCATAAGGTATAACAGAGAATGGCATCGAAAAACGAAAATTCCTTTCAAATATTTTTATGACAGGCAACTTAAAGTTATTTGAATTGAAAAAATTTTGGATTGCCGAATGAGTCTCAGATGATCTGTCGAATCTGTTCCTTTGCAACTGCCATAAAAAAATACTCCTTTTCAATAAGAATTGTCATATCTGAATTCTTACCAAAAAGGAGTCTCTTTTTTCCTTATGCCGGATCCGTATTCAACACAATAAAGACCTTTTAGTGTATAACTTTTTTTACAGTTGCTACATTTAATACAATCTCTTCCATATAAATTTTGGCAATTATTCCAATTCTCCATGCCTTTTTTCATATTCCGAAATCGCCTGTCTGATCAGATACAATACTTCGCCATTGATGGATCGTCCGTTATATTCAGCCATACTTTTCAATTTTCTATGTGTATCCGAATCTATACGCAGTCCCAGGTGCTTATCTTTTTCCATAATAATAACCTCTCCTTAGAAATAAGTTCAAAATAAGTACATTCTAAGTATTTATATTAGACAAAAAGTTTGATAATATGTTTTATATGAACTTATTTTGAGTACATAAAATATTCAAAGGAGGAAGAAAATGAAAAAACTAACAGTTATCAAAAAGATACTGCAAAAAATTAATTTTATGCGTAAATACCTGGATTATTACACATTTAATCATGTGATGATTTCGCAAGAGAGGATGATATATTCATTCGCGTTTTATATGAAGTCTAAAAGAAGAACAGGAAAAGATTGTTGAAGAAATCAGAAAAGAATTATTGGAATATATAGATGAGATATTTAGTAAGAATCAGGATGATGAAAACGAACCTGCTGATTTATGAGCAAAATGCAAAGAAGCGCAGAAGCCAGGAACGGATCTTATATGACCCGTGAATCCTGGGCTGGATGTAATCGCAATGGCAGATAAAGTAATATTTCCCAGCGCATCTAGCTATACAATTACGGCTGGTGGAACATATACAGTTAAAGGTAGAATATATCCTGGGATAAATTCATAAGTTTGTGACATCGTGTCACAAAGTTTATATCATAAATCAGTTAGAATGTAACAAATGTTTTCAATTTTCAAAGAAAGTGATTGTAAAGCCATCGGTTTCTATAAATACATCAGATACAGTATCATTATCCCAGAGAGCATCGGCAATGACTGACTTCAAGGAGTCATCTATAATAAGAATTAAACTCTTCTTCAATAACTGAGAATGGAACTAATTTCTGATCTTCGGCACATTCCAGAATAAATTCAAGTATTTTTTCTTCCACAATAAATCCTCCTGTAAAATTTCATACAGCATATATTATAATATATAAAGCATTCTGTCTACAATTAATTTCATTTCTGGTGAGAATAAAACTTTTTTGTAAAAAACAAATAAAAACCCGAACATTTCCCCCTTTCCGATTGGGAGATATAGCGAAAGGAAAAAACTTTGCTATATATCTGCCGGAAAGGGGGATTTTTATGGAAGAGGATTATTCCTGTTATAAGGCAAGAATCCGGCATGAATTTGACAGAGCAAGTATACTGACGATCGATGGAGCGGCAGCAAATTATTTCAAGGAATTGGATAATCGTGGAAAAAGGGAAATCAGTTTTTCTGAGCTGTCAGAAGCGCAGCTTGGGAAACTATATACAGTAGATGAATATAGTGTAGAAAATTTCTTTTTTCAGGTATTGGAATATGATATAGAAGTCAGGGATTCAAGGATCGCAATGGCTTTAAAGAAGCTTACGGAAAGAAAACGGGATGTAATTTTGCTTTACTTCTTTATGGATATGAATGATGTGGAAATCGCGAAGAGCATGAATTTGGTGCGTAGTACAGTCTGCGAACATCGTAAGCGTTCCCTTGAAATATTAAAAGAAATTTTAAAGGAGGCAGAAAATGCCAATGGATAAAAGAAAAAAACCATTAAATAGAGAGCTGCCTGAATATGAAGTGATCCAAGAAGCAGTAGCCGGAAACATTCTGGCAATAAATCAGATCCTGGATCATTACCGTGGCTACATAATAAAGAAGTCCATAAGAAAATTAAAAGATGAGTATGGAAATACTTACTGTTATGTAGACGAAACATTACGTCAGTGTCTGGAAAATCAATTAGTAAAAAAAATCGTGCTTGAATGAAAAAGTAAATTCTACATTCTAATATACCTTGATTTTATGCGGGATTTAATTCTATTTTCGGAGATATACAACTTGATTTTTTTAGTATATAATGCTTTTATACGGCATAAACAGCATAGTTTTTTGCATGATAAAAGGACATCTGGAAATAGTGTGCAGGACTAAATTCCACATGTCTGTTGGAAAGACTAAATTCTATGCAATGAAACTTGCCTGTGCCTGTATTGTTATTATTATTTTATTAATGCTGGTATCAATGTGACTTCATCGGCTGGTATCTCTGCTAATCCTAATGCTTTATGAAGTCTGTTATCCAGCAGGAGACGGGATACTTCATATGGACTGTGTCCATTGAGGCTGTCCCGTTTTTCGCTATTGATATGATTTAATAACAGCAGCGTTGTTTTGTCTGTCATTTTTTCAAAGCTTGTTCCTTTTGGCAGGACATACCTTATATATTCATGATTCTTTTCAAGAGCACCTTTTTGATCAGAACGGTTGGGATCACAATAATAAATGCGTGTGCGTACTTCATCATTTTTGCTATATTCCAGACTCTGCCGGTCCTGAAATTCATGCCCGTTGTCTGTAAGTATTACTTCGAAAAGTTTCTGAAACAGTTCAATTCCAAGTAACTCTGTTAAATGATCAAAAATCCTAGTTACTTCTTTCTGGGTCTGTTCTTCTAAAAGAAACATAAGCATAAGGCTACAGTTTCGAAAGAACATAGTCAGAAAGCAGGGACTGGTACCTTTTGCTCCTTCAACAGTATCCATTTCGACTACATAAACAGATTTGTTCGCTGCGATATATTCCAGGAATTCTTTATAGCCCCGGCCTTTTCGAAAACTTCTGTCTTTAAGGCTGGTAGTGGTTTTTCTTTTTCTCTGCTTGTATACCACTTTACGGCGCAGATCTATGTTTCTGGCTTGAAAAACGCCACGGTCTATATAAGAGTATATGGTTCTTCTGGAACAGGCGATCTCATCAGCATGAGATGCGTAGATGTGGGCAATGGACTGTCCTTTTTTGAGAAGCGGTGACAACAGGTTGTCCAGTTTCTGTATACTTTCCGGTGTCTGGTTGATCCCTTCTCTGCTGGTAGTCCTAAGGGTTTCATAGGAGTCTTGGGCGTATTTTGAAGAATAGATCTTTTTGTCCATCATGCAATTCGTTCTCTTGCTGCATCCATTGCACACATAAGGAGGTTTATTTAATTTTTCACATTCTCTTGGTTTATAAAATTTACAGACATCGCTGCATCTGAATTTTCTGCAGAGGACACATTTGCGCCGGCATTCATTATCACCGCACATATGCATGACATTGCATATATTTGTCCGCGGCTTTGAACTATCATAATTGTTTGCACAGGGAATAGGGGCAAATGCATCTGCGCTTCTTTCCCTGATAATGGAATGACGTCTGATTTCTTTGGATATGGTACTTGGATCCTTGCTTAATTCTATTGCAATACTTCTAAATGAATCACCGTTATTTAAATGCTGTTCGATTATAATACGTGCAGATAAGTCAAGATGTTTTTGGTTGCCTTTTGGTCTTCCTGTATTCATTTTATCCTCCTTCTGCACAGGCAGGGGATCATCTGCAGTAGTATTTTATAAAAAGAAGAAGGAAAAATCCATGCAGAAGTAATTTCTACAGGTATAGAATTTACTCTTGCAAGGTAGAATTTAAAAATTCATTTAACTTAAAAAAAATCGTAAATTTTAAATTGTAATCAGATATATCAAAGTTTTTCCTTTCTAAATGTTTTCCCCCTAACAGCACCTTGAAAACTGAATAGAAGTATCCCAGGTACGTTACTGCAATTAGGAGCAACAGGATTCGTGCCGCCATGATCTATGAAATAGGGAGCGATATGCACAGGTCAAAACAGACTTATTGGTACAGTCTGATTGCCATGAGAAATTGCAGGGATAATGATACTTCTGTCTAGCCATAGGTATCCCAATGGGGACAGTAATCGCAAATAGATTAAGCCGTGCTGGGTTATGACGTTCAGACCATGAACGGCCTGGGACTTTTTATGAAAAAACTTTGTGACACGATGTCATAAAGTGAAAGGAGAATGCTGTATGATGTATATTGCTATTTTGCTGGTAATATTAGCCTGTAATTCTGTTTTTATGTATGCCTGTCTGATTGTAGCAAAGCGGGCTGATCAAGATGAAGAAATCATGTTTCAAAAGAGAATCAATGAGAAAGCAGGAGAAAAATGATGGAAAATAAAGTATACCGTCCTCAGATAAGACTGTATCGTGACAGACCGGCAGACAAGATCATTATAGAAAAAATAGAAAACAGAAATCCGATGCTGCATAAAACGGTAATGATTATATCAAACACGCAGTCTATGCTTTTGAAAACAAAAATAATCCATCTGCAGAATCAGATGACCAGATGGAGACAGAATTAAAAGGACTGTTTGATGCACACAATTTTTAACGAAGAGGAAAAGTGAGATGAAAGATCTCGCTTTTTTTATTGTAAAAATAAGGATGTGATGCCTATGAATGTCTGATGGTTTAAAGAATATTCAGAAAAAAAGGAGGAAATCGCATGATTAAAAAAACATATGGAAAAGCAGTCGCGTTTTTTATGATACTGCTGATGATCGTGAATAGCTGCTCGGGTATCTGCGTTTTCTGTGCAGACAGTGCAGGCTGCAAGCGCAATGACCTTAAAGACCATAAAAAACGGGACAGATGTTACAACAATAGATCCTACGTTTGATCCCAGGCAGGACAGCATTATCACTTTCAAATGGAACAAAAAGAACGGATTTAAGACAGTAAATATAGATAATGATATGTCACCGATCATGGACGTATCAAAGGATGCTACAGGAAAGAGTGTAAAAGTAGATAACCTGGGAGATAAGAAGCCTAAGATCATCTATTATAAAGCAGCCTACGATAAGATCAATAAAACTTATTATAATGTCGAAATGACAGTCACAAACTGGAAAAAACAGCCCTTTTCCTGGATCGATGTACCGACAGGCAGGGCAATCCCTCCATTTATCCGGTTCCATACAACAAAGATTGGGATCAGTATCCGTGGACTTGACTATATTGATACGACTTTTAAATGGACAAAATATGGAGAAGACAGTCAGGGCAAAAAGCAGTCTTTGAAATTAACAGATGAGGAAACTGCCAGACTTCGTTCCTACATTACATTAAGTGATCTGGATGCTGCGCAGGCATTCCGTATAAATGAACAGCCGGGGATTGTCGGCATTTACAAATTAAAAGGTTATGACCATATCTATCAGGAGGGAGGAAATGTAGTTTCCAAAGATGTCCTGACAACAGATGCAGATAAAAAAGCCTGGGTTACTGCCTATATAAAAGGTGTAGATCAGTTTTCCCTTCGTTTTTATGAGGGAATGAATTTTGGTAATCTGGGAAGCGGGGATACTATAAGAAATGCACGTACCTCTGCCGGAAATATCGGAACCTCTTATTACAGCTTTACCAGCAAGTGCCTTTTAACGATCCCGAAAGTTGTAGATCCGAATGAGCCGGATATTGAGAAAAAAGCAGGTGACAAAGGAACTTCCTGGGATGATGCAGAGGAAGCATCAGATAAAGAGACTGCCTATGAGATTCAGGATTATAACGAATTTGACTATCTTGTAAGATCAGCAGGTCCTGGAATTGAAACAACAAATTATACAATCACCGATTCTTTAGAAAAATGTCTGGAGATCGCAGATGCAAGCAAAATTGTGATCACGGATAAATCTGGAAAAAATGTGACTGGAAAATTTAATGTAAAGATCTCTGGTCAGACGATCCAGTGTCAGGCAAAAGCGGATTACATGGCATCCGAGGAATTTAAGGATGCGGAACAGATGTTTACCATGAGATATACCGTCCACAGACGGAAGGATGCAGATGTGAGAACATTTATGGCACCCTGGATGGATGCAGACGGATATACATTTTATGTTCCAAATAAAGCAAATGTAACCTGGGATGCAAAAGATCAGGAAACAAAAACAAAAGATTCTGAAGAATGCTGGATCACCGATACCATCAATGCCCGCCTGAAAGTAGAAAAGGATGCAAAATATGATGGATGGAAAGTCGGAGACCAGGTGGAGTATGCAGTAGAAGTCACCCAGACCAGACAGGATGCGTATGCAGTCAATGTAGAGGTAACAGATGAAGATATCCCGTCTACCCTGCAGTTACTTAACGGCTCCTGGGAAGTAAGCGGACCGAACAATGGGACTGCAGCTTCCATGTCCTCCCTGGGAGAAAACGGCTGGATCGTTACCTGCCTGTTTTGCAGTACGGGGATTATATCCTGATCCGTTTTAAATGTCTGGCATTGGCAGACAGTAATGGAAAAGATACCATCAATACAGCAAAAGCTACTGCAGAGAACTTTTTTGATGAGAATAAAGAGCAGACTTTTACCGGTGATGATGCGGAAGTATGGGTAAATACTCCGGAGCTGACCGTGGACAAGACTGCAAACGCCTATGAATATCAGGTAGGGGACAAGGTACAATATAAAGTTATTGTACGGAATACAAAAGACTATACCGTTGCACAGAATGTCGTAGTATCTGATATCAGCCTGCCGGATGGCCTGGATATTGCAGATGAAACAGGCATTCAGGTACAGTTTTCGCCGGAGACAGCTGCTTCTCAGATCGGATGGCCTGTTGCAGACGGAACTACATCTATCAAAAAGCAGATGGTAGAGAACCATTATTCTGCTGACCGTACCGGAAATACCTGGACCGTACAGGCAGACTTCTTCCATCAGATGCAGCCATGACCATTACCTTTGACTGCATTGCATCAAAAGCAGTGAACGGAATCGAAACGCAGAATCAGGTATCTGTCACTGCATCCAATTTTGCAGATGAACAGGGAAATCCGAAAACTGCGCAGGATGATGCAGAGGTCTATGTAAATACAGCAGCATTTTCAATTGATAAGCATATCACTGACGGAAATTATGAGTGGCAGGTGGGAGATCATGTGCCTTTTGACATCATTGTAAGAAATATCAATGATGAGGGAACTGTAAACCTTGCAGATTCTGATGAATACTATACGCTTCCGGAAGAAGAAAAAGCAAAGATAGGAGCTGCCGGAAAGACCGTGGCAAGAAATGTGGTCATCAGTGATACGGATATTCCTGCAGGCTTCAGACTGGATACAGATACTGTATCCGTAGAGGCGGTTCCGGAAGAAACACAGGAATACAGCCAGGAAGAAAATACAGCAAATGCAGAGGAAATCCCGGATACATATACCGAATATGAGGAAACACCTGAAACTGAGGAGCCTATGCTGGAACAGGAAACATATGAGCCGCAGGAGGAAGAGACGCAGTACAACGAAGAAGACCAGCAGATTCCGGAAGAAGAGATGTGGAATCCGGAACAGGAAGATGACCTGGAAGAGGACAGCCAGGAACCAGCAGATGCCTTAGAGATTCCAGAAACCTATGCACATCCTGCAGAACCGATTACGGTTACAGGCATTCCGGAAAGATACGAAAACCATGTTTCCGGCACACCGGATGTTTCAAACCAGTTAAATCCACAACAGTATAATGAAACCGTAGATACACCAATCATCTGGAACTTAGAAACCGTAGGAAACGGCTGGGAACTGAAGATATCAGATCTTCCTGCTGGATATGATGTAAAAGTACATTTCACCTGCGAAGCCCTGGAAGCATCCAACGGTCAGGAGGGTGTCAACATCGGAACTGTGACTGCGGATAATGCAGTGCCGAGATCCGATGACTCCGAAGCCTATGTAAATACAGCAGTTCTCTCCGTACAGAAAGACGTGATCAACAGATATGCGTCCGGTGGGGAAGAGGACAAAAAGGATAACAGGGAAGACTATGAGTTCCGTGTAGGCGAGGACATCCTTTACCAGGTGGTGCTTAAGAATGTCCAGCGGGATCCATTGCAAGAAATGTTGTTTTAGCAGATCTTTCCCTTCCGATGGTATGATGTTAAAGGATGGGGAGGACGCTGTTACGGTAACGGGAATCCCATCAGAGTATGTTAATCCGGTTGCCGGAACAGAAGATATTACAGGACAGCTGGATCCGGAACATTATAAAGAAACCGAGATCCTTCCAGTTTCTTACCAGATGACAAGAGAGACAAACAGCTGGAGTCTTTCCATTGACAATCTGCCATGTACAGAGAATGACAGCCTGAACCAGTGGAACCAGCCGGTAGTGGTTACCTTCCATTGTGTTGCAACAGACGCAGTGAATGGCTGGGAGATCATCAACACTGCAAAAGCATCTGCAGATAATGCAGAACCGGTACAGGACAGTGAAAGGATCTGGATCAACAGCCCGGTCTTAAATGTACAGAAAGAAGCAGACAGGGACGAGTATCTTGTAGGAGATACCATCACATACCAGGTGGATGTGACCCAGAACCAGATCGGATGTGTGGCAAGAAACCTTACCATTACAGACAGTATTGATACAGAGGGTGTCAAGTTACAGAAAAACTCCATTGTCCTCTTGGACAAGGACGGACATAGATTAAACATTCCGGAAGAAAATATTGATATTACCGGAAATACTTTTACGGTTTATACCGGACTGCATCTGATCAAAGAGCAGGGATATTATAACTGGGATGCAGAAAACGGAGGACTTACAGAGAAAGGGAACTATAATCCGATCAATGTGGAAGAGTACAGCAGACTGACTCTGGAATATGCCGTAGAGATCACTGACCGCAGCCTGGCAGGACAGTCTATCCATAATAATGTAACCGTCAATTCAGATGAAAATATTCCGAAAGATACGGATGAAACAGTCCCGGTAGACGGACCGTCACTTGATATTACAAAAGAATCCGATAAAGCAGAATACCTTGTAGGAGAGACTGGCGTGTATAAGCTGACTGTAAGAGAACTGCGTGAGGGTGTGACTGCAAAGCAGATCGTAATAAAAGACAGCTTCGATACAGACGGGGCAGTCATTTTAATGGATACGCTTACTGTAAAAATGAACGGTAAAGAGATAGACGGTGCGAAGATCTCAGAACAGCCAAACGGTTTTATTATTGAGACCGGACAGGACATGACCGTTGAGGATAAGATAGAAGTTACTTACCGTGTGCTGTTTGAATCTCCGTCCTTGGATGGAAAATATGTGGTAAACACTGCATCTGCAAAAGGTGAGAACACAAAAGAAGAAACCCAGGATAATACTGTTGTGGTGGTGGATGAGAGACCATCCTTAGAGATCACGAAACAGTCTGATAAACGTTATTACAAAGTAGGTGAGACCGGACATTATACCGTAACAGTCAAACAGACAGAAAAAGGTGCGGCAGCAAGAAATGTGATCATCAAAGATGAACTGCATACAGACGGGGCAAGGATACTCCCCGGAACCATCCTGATCCGCAATAATGCCGGACGAGTGATGGATGAAGCGGAGATTGAGTACAGTGATCTCCGTTATGCGATCTATACCGGAACCGATCTGGGATATAAAGAAACATTTACTGTAAGCTATGATGTGCTGTTTGAAAAGGAATTCCTGGCAGGAAGCGATATCCTCAATGTAGCGAGGGTTACCTGTGACAACAATAAGGTGAACCAGAAAGAGCCGGAACCGATCCGCATTTCTGACGGGCTGACTGTTTATAAGTATGCCGACCCTGCAACCGGCAGTGTGGTGAAAAAAGGAGATACCATTACCTATTTTATTTCCGTAAAGAATACCTCAGACCAGGCAAAGGCAATGGTACTTGTTAAGGACCAGATCCCGGAATATACAGAGTATGTAAAAGATTCCGCCAGTGGAAAGGAAAATGTAACTGCCGGAACAAAAGAACTAAACGGACATCTTTATGCGGTATTTGCCATCCAGAATCTTGCAGCCGGAAGTGAAGAGACAGTGAGTTTCCAGGTCAAAGTACGGGAAGAGGTACCGGAAGATGAGATGCTGTTAAATGTAGCGCAGGTAAGGGAAACAAAAGCATCTTCAGAGGATATTACAGAGGATACCTGGAACCATAGCGGCTTCAGAAATACCAATGAGACCACACACTATCTGGATACCAGATGGGTGAAGGATTCCAATACCGTACAGATCGAGGGCGGAAGCCTTTCTATCGAGAAGACATCGGACAAGGCAAATTATGCAGTAGGGGAAACCGGACATTATACTCTTTTGGTAACCCAGGGAAAAGAGGGGGCAGTTTCCAAGAATGTAGTGATCAAAGACAGTCTGAAAAATAAGGGTGCGAAGATCCTTACAGATACGGTTCGGGTAGAGAAAACAGGACAGGATATGAGTAATATCCAAATCAAAGCAACAGAGAACGGATTTACGATCATACCCATGCAGACCTGGCATACGGAGAGCAGATGGCTGTTACCTATGACGTTCTTTTTGAAGACGAATCTTTGTCCGGAAAGAGCGTACACAATGTGGCAGTGGCAAAAGGAGATGAGACACCGGACGGTGAGGAACCCAAAGATGACAACACGGTTACTGTAGGAAAAGCAGGACTGTCCATCACAAAAACTTCCGATAAAAAAGAATATAAGGTAGGAGAAACCGCACATTATACGCTGGAAGTAAGAACAACTGCAGATGATTTCACGGCAGAAAATGTGATCATCAAGGATGTGATGAAACAAAAAGGAGCAAATCTGATCGCAGGTACCGTCAAGGTATATCTGGATGAGAAACTTCTGGATAAGACAGAAGTACAGGAACTGGATAATGGGTTTATCGCCATTACACATACGAACCTGTCAGGTGTTCAGGTAATGAAAGTGACTTATGATGTGACTATGGAAAAAGCATCCCTGGCAGGCAGGGATATCCAGAACACAGCATCTGCAGATGCGGATAATACCAGACCTGCAGAAACCACATACAGCGTGAAAGTCCCTGAAGGCAAAAATCCGGAAAATCCGTCCCCGACAGTCACTCCGGCTGCACCGACCGAAACACCGTCAGAGAAAGGAGAACCGGTCCTTACGATCACGAAAAAGACAGACCAGACGGAAGCAAAGCCTGGAAGTACTGTGACCTATACTGTGGAAGTAAAGAATACCGGAAATGAAACAGCAAAAGAAGTGGTGATCATTGACAATCTGAAGAATAATAAAGCAATCCTTCAGAAAGATACCATCAAGACATATCTGCAGGGAAAATCATTTACACCAAAGAAAATATCTGCTGTCAGCAGCGGATTCCGCATTGAGACAGGAAAAGACCTTGAAAAAGGACAGGCAGTCCAGGTTGTTTATCAGGTAAAACTGGATGCGACCATCAAATCTTCCGAGGTGCGTAACGTAGCTTCTGCAAGTGCGCAGAATGCAGAACGTGCAGAAACCGAACAGACCTTACGGATTCCGTCTAATTCTTCGGAGATCCGCAGAATCCGGGAAACAGTGACAGTACCCTGAAAGATACTTCTGCAAGCCTGAAAGGAAATGTACAGACAGGTGACAGATCCCCTGTAAAGCTGATTGTGATCATAGGCGTCCTTGGAATCGCAGGACTGATCGCATATTTCAGTGGAAAAGGAAGAAAACGCAGATAACAGATAAATGATGCAGGGCAGCCCTTTAAGGCTGTCCTGGTCTTTTAAAGGAGAATGATGAAGCATGCAAAAAAATATTAGAAAACTATCTCTGGCGGTAGTATTTATGTTCATGGCATTATCCATGCAGGTTTCCGTCCATGGGGCAGGGACCACGCCATATCCACACCGTTAAATACCCTGCTTACGATCGTGACAGACCTGGTAACAGGAATCGGCTCGATCATCACACTGTATGGGATCTTTGAGTTTGGAAATGCACAGCAGACTCAGGACGGGGCTGCAAAGAGTTTTGCCATCCAGAGAATCAGCGGAGGACTGATCATGGTGATCGCACCACAGCTTCTCCAGCTTTTTGTGGCATAGAAAACGTAGGAAGGAGGAAAAGCATATGCCGTCATGGATGGAGGACCTGTTAGGATTTAACCCATTGATCAAGGCTGGGTGTTCTGTATGGAACTGGTGTATGAAGATCGTTGCCCTGCAGTTTCTCACCAGCCCTACAGAGATTGCAAGGGGAGAACCGTGGGCGGATATGACCGCAAACATTTATCCTGTATTTTTGTCAGCAGGAGCTACGCTGGTATGTATCTGGTGTATGGTGGCGTTCTGCAGGGAGAGCGTGGATCTAAGGCAGGCGTTTACCTCTGAAAAGGGAATTTATATTCTTATTAAGGTAATCGCAGCAAATTTTATCATGACCTCTGCGCTTGCATGGATGCCGACCTTTTTTCAGATGGCATCGGGACTGACACTGGCAGATTTTCAGGCAGTGGAGTTTGATGCGACAGAGATTGGGCTGGACAGCGGCGGGATTCTGGCACTGACCCAGCTGACAACGTGGATCTTATCACTGGTATTTCTGATCGCAGCTGCTGTCTGTGGGCTGACGATCATATTTACCGTTTACCGCAGGGTAATCGATCTGATCCTGTTAGTTCCCATGGCACCGATCGCACTGTCCTTTGCTGCAGGCGGGAACGGAGTGTCGCGGTCAGCTTCTGCATGGCTGCGCACATTCATGGCAACCAACTTCCAGATTGCAGTGATGGGACTGGCATTGAGAGTAGGATGTAAAGTGATAGGGAATGGTACGATCCTGACAGAACAGGTTTCTATAGAATTTTCATTTTTACATATTTTTGAAATGTGTTTCTGCATGGTATTGCTTGTAGGGATTGTTAAAGGTTCCGAAGGACTGCTGAAGCGGGCATTTGCCTTTGATGGAGGAAGAAATGGACATTAAGATAAACAAAGATATTGCAAAAGAATATCCGGATGATACCTATAAAGGATTTTCCGTCAGACAGCTGCTGTGCATTGGGACGGCGGCTTTTTTAGGAGGCGGCACCATACTGATCCTGTACTATATGGTGGGGCTGAATATCCATGCGGCAGTGTACGGGGCATTTCCCCTTGCAGCGCCGGTGATACTGGTGGGGTTCATACAGTATAAAGGAATGCCGTTAATTGATGCATTGCGGGAATGGGTGCGGTTAACGGACCAGCCGGTCATGGTCTATGAGGCCCATGAGAATCATTATGATTATGATGAAAATGCAGATATAGAAGAAAGACATTACGAACGCACACACAAGAAACACAAAAAGAGGACAGAAAAAGAAGCAAAGAGGAAAAAGAGATTCCGGAGAAATGGAGGGTATTAAATATGTTTGGAGATACGTTTAAGACTGTAAAATCCCTCTCGGAATCCGTATACCAGGTGCCGAAAAGTGTTCAGCAGAGTATTCCCATCTATCGGATCAGCCAGAATGGGATCTTTGAGATTGAGAAGAAAAACGGAGAACACGTCTTTGACAAGGCATATGTGCTGGAGGATGTCAATTACAGCACAAAGGACGAGGAAGAAAAAGAGGAATTTCTTCTGCACTCTGTAAGGTGTTCAATTCCATGAACATAGATTTTAAGTTTCTGGTCATCAACCAGCGGCGGGATGTGGAACGGCTTTTAAAGGAACTGATGCCGGATGAACAGACGAATCCTCTGTATAAGAGCATGATCGAGGCATACTGTCAGGTTTTAAGACAGAGACTGCAGGAGGGAAATACTTCCATAGAGCAGATGAAGTATCTGGTGGTGAGCTGTAAAAAGACAGATTTTGAATCTGCAAGGATCTTCTTTGTGGCATTGGAACAGAGACTGCATATCCTTTTTCATTCCATAGGGGGAAAACTGATTCCCATGGATGGAATAGGAAGACTGCGTTCCATGCACAGTATTTACCGTTTGGGGCATGAACAGGAATTTCACCTTACCTGGCAGGATCTGCGAAAAACAAAGAGGAACTGGCAGAATGAGATCTGCAATATGAAGATTAAAGAGCATGGCAGTTTTTTAGAATTTGAAGACAAATATACCTGTACCTTGTTCTGTAAACTCTATCCAAATTCCATTCAGGATGGATTCATAAAGAAATTGACGGATGTTCCTTTTCATGTACTGGTATCCCTGGATGTTGTGCCGATCCCGCAGGAGATCACCTTACGGAAACTGGAGGGAGCTTATACCAACAATGAGCAGGCAATTGCCAGGGAACAGGAAGAGAAAAACAGAAGACACGCCTTTTCTTCGGATATTTCTTACCCGAAACGAAAGAAAAAAGAAGAATTGGAGGGCTATCTGGACCAGGTTCATAACAATGATGAAAAGCTGTATTATTCTGGATTTCTGATCACGGTGGTTGGAAAAGACAGACAGGAATTAAACGACCATGTGGTGAGCATCAAATCCATTGCAAGCGGTTGCTCCATGGTGCTTGAAGTATTGGAAATGCGGCAGATGAAAGCTTTTAATACCTGCCTTCCGTGTGCGGCAAGACAAGTGGATGTGATGCGTACCATGTTTACTACTTCCCTGCCTGCATTCCAGCCATACAATGTGCAGGACATCATGGACAGGGAGGGATTTTTTTACGGGATCAACCAGGTATCAAAAAATCCGATCATCATTAACCGCAAACAGATGATGAATCCCCATAGTTTCATCTTTGGAAAGACAGGATCAGGAAAAAGTGTGTTTGCCAAGAATGAGATCGGTCAGATCCTTTTTAATACGGATGAGGATGTGATCATCCTGGATCCCCAGAATGAGTATTTTAACATTGTCAGGAATCTGGGAGGACAGGTGATCGACTTTTCCAATAATGGAAATGTGTGCATGAACCCGTGGGAAATCCCAAATCCCCTGCCGCCGGAATTCGACCTAGATGATTTTATCACCAGCAAGTCATCCATGACCAGGGCAATCTGTAAGGAAATGCTCATGCCGACCGCACTTACCGGGATCCATAAGACTGTGATAGACCGGTGCGTTAAGGAATGGTATCATAAGATTTTTTCCAGAAAGAAGCCCCAGAGTGAGACGCTGATTGAACTGCGGGAATATATCGGAAGGCAGGAAGAGCCGGAGGCAAGGGAAATCTACCTTGCGCTAGAAATGTTCACCCACGGATCCTTAAATGCTTTTGCAGGACAGAGTAATGAGACCATAAACAACCGTCTGGTTACGATCGGACTAAAAAATCTCGGAAAAGATATGCGCCGTATCTCAACACTCATATCCAGTGAGATCATACGATCCAGAATCGAATACAACTTCAAAGGCATTGCAGGAGAAAAAGGAAAAAAGAAACGAATCGCTACAAATGTAGTGGTAGATGAGTTCCAGATCATCACCCAGGATGAACTGGGAAGAGAGATCTTTGACAATCTGTACCGGACAGTCCGTAAGCAGGGCGGAATTATGACCTGTTTAACCCAGACATTATCCGATAACCTGATACAGGCAGAAATACAGGCAATGCTGTCCAATTCAGAGTTTGTGGTATTTTTAAACCAGTCGGGAATCGACCGGAATATCTTACGGCAGATCTATCCGGAGATTTCAAGGGAGGAAATGCGGTTTATCACAGATGCAAAGCCGGGGACCGGGCTGATCAAGTGCGGAGACAAGGTTGTACCTTTTGACTGCGTGATCCCTCGGGACAACCTGCTTTATACCCTGTATAATACAGATTTTTTATATGAAACAAAAAGAGTAAATAAGAAAGGAGGATGCCGATGAAACTGCAGACAACAGGAAGCCTGCAGGTCCATGGCTTTCAGCGGAAGATAAAGACCGGGAACATGAAGCTGATGCTCAAAGATCCGCAGGATAAGACCGCACCGGAATTTTATATGAAAGATGCACAGAAGAAATTCTGGAGGAAGTTATCTTCTGCTGAAAGAAAGAAGACCATAAAGAAAGCGGATATCCAGTGTCAGAAGTCTGATTTTTATGGAACATTCCAAGGTGAATGCAGAGCCTGTACTGGAACTTTCCAGAAACAAAGAAAAGGATACAGGACAGACCGGATCAGGGATGCTCCGTTTTCAGCACAGGAAAATCCTATACAGACAGACCGGGGACAGGATATCCGGGAAGAAAAAAGGACAGAGATCAGGGGTGAAAACCAACCCATCATAGGCCAGGCCGGTACAGAAAAGACGAAAAGTGAAAACGCTTCTGCGAATGTGGGAGAAATACAAAATAATCCGCGGATCTTTCAAACACAAATAGGATGGAATGATAATATATCAAGAAAGAATACAGAAAAAGTGGGGAATAACCCCATATCTGCTGATGAAACTCATATAGCGGTAAAGGCAGCAAAGGAAACTGCCCGCATAGTGAAGCAGAACTTTTCGGCAGCAATGAGAAAGGAGGAAGAGGAACGTAAATTTAATTATGAAGCGATCCTGACAGAAGAGGGGAGCATAAAAAGCATATCTGTCCATTCAGAGGAAATGGGAATACAGAAAGCGGTATCTGCGATGATTGCAGCGATTGCAGTTGTCATGCAGGCCGCTTTTTCTGCTATCCTGCCGTTTCTGATGGTCATTCTGCTGGTGATTTCTCTGCTTGCGGGAATCCTTTCCTTTTTATTCGGAGGTGTTTCTTCGGGATATGCAAAGGCAAATGTGTCAGCAGAGTGCGAACAGTACCGCCCCCTGGTAACAGAGTATGCGGCGAAGTATGGAATGCAGGATTATGTGGAACTTCTTCTGGCTGTTATGATGCAGGAATCCGGAGGATTACTGCCGGATGTCATGCAGGCTGCAGAGGGAGGTTTTAATACCAGATATCCCCATGTGCCGAACGGCATTCCGGATCCGGAGTATTCCATTGAATGCGGGGTACAGGAATTGAAAAGAGCGTTGGAGCTTGCCGGATGCCAGGGTCCTACAGATATGGAACATATCAAACTGGCACTGCAGGGCTATAACTATGGGGAAGGCTATATCACATGGGCGCTGTCCCATTACAACGGATATTCCGAAGAAAATGCGGCTGAGTTTAGTGACATGATGGCTGCAAAAATGGGATGGTCAGCTTACGGCGATAAGAAATATGTGGAACATGTACTACGTTATTACACGGTAGTTTCCGGAGGGTTTGCAGACACACCTGCATGAGGGATGTCAATCCCTCTGTATGATCAGAAAGATTATCCGGATGTACTTTGGCGGCGGGTCTATTGCTACAAGCGGGTGTGCGCCGACTTCCTTTGCAATGGTCGCTTCGTATCTTTTAGGCAGGCAGGTCACCCCGGTAGATGCAATGAGATGGTGCGGAAACGCTTACTATGTACCTGGAATCGGAACCGGATGGGATTATTTTTATGGTGCCGCCAGTCATTTCGGGATCCGGATTATAGAAGAAACCACGGATCCCAGAGAGTCCTGCAGGCACTGGCTGCCGGAAAACCGGTGATAAGTTCCCAGAATCCGGGACTGTTTACGGGAAGGGGACACTTTATCGTGCTCAGAGGCGTCACTGCAGATGGGAAAGTCCTGGTCAATGATCCCAATGACAGTCCGGGAAAGAATTATGCCAGCAGGGCATTTGATATGCTCAGGGAAGTAGATGCCACCAGTGCAGATTACTGGATTTTTGACAGGTAGGAGGCGGAGAAAAATGAGCATGAAGAAAAAACTAAAGATCGCAGGTGCCATTTTCGGGATCTTTATACTGATCATCGTATTTCTGCTCTGTTATAAGGCTGGAAACCATATGGCAGAAAGACAGAGACAGGAGGAACAGCTGGAACTTACAGTCACACCCCTGCCGACAGAAGAACCGGAGGAAAGCATCACCCCTGTGCCGGACATCTTTGGCCAGCAGGAAGAAGAGGCTGTCCGGCAGAGCAATAAAAAAATATAAATTTCTGGACTTTACTGAAAACCTGGGTGATCTCTTTACAGAAAAACAGATCAAAAAGATAAAGAAAACAACCAAAAAATATCTCAATAATTCCAGAACCCATGCAGAGGCAGATACCGTTACCTGTACCGGATTTCATTACAGAAGCCAGACCAGAAACCAGACCTATGGATACCTGAAGCTGGATGATGGAAGCATGCTCCAGTATACCTATGACTTTGACAGCAATGAAGTAAAAGTAATGGAAACTGCAGTGACAAGCCAGAATCTTGAGGATAAAAAGAAGCAGGAAGAAGCCGCAAAGAAAGCATTAAAAGAGCAGGAGGAGGCAAACAGAAAGAGGGAAGAACAGGCACAGGAGATCTTTCGCAGGGGCGAAGCTGCTTCCCCGCAGACAGGATCACAGACAGGAGGTACAGCATCCTATTCCTATCCATCTGTCAGCAGTACCGGGCAGGGAATCATACAGGACAGCCAGGCAGTACAAAATGAATATGTCCCGGAAGAAGTGCCGGAAAATACAGACAGGGAAGATGAGGAAAGTACAGATGCAGAGGCTATCTTCGAGGAAGAGATCCCGGAGGATATCTTTACAGACCGTTAGGAGGCAGGAAATGAGGAGAAGCTTGCTGCTTTTTATATCCCTTCTGATGCTGAGTGCAGCATTAGGAATGGGAACAGGTCTCTGGCAGAAATACCAGAAAGGAAGAGAAACTTATGAACAGGCAGAACAGATTTATATCCGCCGAAAGACAGAAATATCTGAAATGCCGCAAGATAAGGAGGAAAAGACAGAAAAAAGACAGAAAACGATGACAGCACCCATCACGGTAGATTTTACGGCTTTAAGAAAACAGAATCCGGATGTGACCGGGTGGCTGTACATCCCATCCATAGAATTGAGTTATCCGGTGATGCAGGGAGAGGATAATGAATATTATCTGAAACATTCCTGGGACAGACAGGAGATCTTTGCAGCTTCTATTTTTATGGATTACCGCAATCATTCCGATTATCAGGACTGCAATACCATCATTTACGGACATAACATGAAGGACGGCACCATGTTCCATAAGATTCAGTACTGCATGGATAAGAAATATTATGAAAAAGATCCATATTTATGGATCCTTACACCGGATGGCGATCATCAGTATGAGATCTTCTCAGAGTATGATACCAGATACGACAGTGATACCTATACTATTTTTGAGGGACCGGGAAAGAGCCTTGCAGAATATCTGTCCAGAATGCAGGAACAGTCCCTCTGGAAAACAGAAATAAAGTTGAAAGAAACAGAACATATCATTACCCTGTCTACCTGCAATGGTGCGCATGACATACGCAGGATTGTTCAGGCAAGACGGGTAGATTAAGGAGGAAAAAACATGTCAGCAGAAATGATCTTATTAAAAGAAAGCTATGAGAAATACAGAAAAGAAAATGCAGGAAAAAAGCTGCAGGAGCTGGTTATGGTCAGGGATGAAAAACAGGAGAGAATCGTCTGGTTGTAGAATACAGGGAGGAAAGAGCATGAATTTTGAACAGTTTGCTAAATACGTAGAAGAGAATATCAAAGATTATCTGCCATCCAGATATGCAGATGCGAATATACATATCTTAAACTGCCGCAAAACGACTAAAAGTGAAAGCTATACAGGAATCAATGTGGCATTGCCTGACCGCGGGGTAAATGAAGCAACACCGTTGATTTCCCTGGATGGGATTTATAAGAAAATGCAGGAAGAAAATATATCGATTGGAAAAATAATGAAAGATATTGCAGGCGTGGTCAAGGAGTGTGCTGAAAAAGAAATTAAGATTGATCTAAGTAAAAGGAACATTCTTGAGAACCTGTTTACAGTCGCAGTAAATTATAGTGATGCAAACCTGGATGACAAACCGTATATACAGATCAATGACATTGCGATCGTGGCGAAATCGGAAGTTGCTACAATGAAAATGGGGCGATCACGATTACAAATGATCTGGTAGAGATGCTGGGAATGTCACCGGATGAGATCATGACAATGGCAATGGAGAATAATGCAAAGTTTTCAAGACCGGTATGCCGGGATATGCTGACACTTATGTCTGATCTTCTGGATGCTGATCTTCCGAAACCTAAGGCTGATGAACCTAAAATGTATGTCCTCACAAACAGACGCGGAATCTATGGGGCATCTTTTATCGCAGATAAGCAGGTACTGGGATCGATCGCAGATAAGCTGGGAGGTGATTTTGCAATCCTGCCATCTTCGGTTCATGAATTGATTATCATACCTGAGATAAAAAAGCATATGTTGCCGGAATTGAAAACAATGGTAGAAGATGTGAACAGGACACTGGTAGTTGAGCAGGGGACATTCCTGTCAGACAATGTATATGTATATGATGCCAAAAAAGATATGGTAGCAGTATATGACGGGAAATTAAATCCGGAGAAAATAAAAGGGGATATAAAAAGAACCCCGCCGCTTTTGTCCTGCTAGTCCGTATAGAGGAAAGACATCATGAATGCTTATGAGATTGTGATGGAAAGCAGACAGAAGCTGGTGGAGCAGGTGATCTCCAATATGAAGAAAGGATATATCTTTACAGAAAAAAAGTGGGATGCGCAGGTTCTGGCACCACAAAATCCGGTATCGCATGTCTGTTATAAGGGAGGAAACCGGATACGGCTGATCCAGCAGGTGGTAGAAAAAGGATATCAGGATCACGGTGGATGACCAGGAGGCATCTGCAGGACCAGGGATATTATAATAAAAAAAGGTGAAAAGCAGACCATATGTGAGAAATGGATCTTTACCAAAAAAGAAAAGTACCTGGATGAAGACGGGCAGGAAAAAGTACGGGAAGTGGAACTGGAGAAACCGATGGTATCTTACTTCGGGGTATTTAATGCAGAACAGATCAAAGATTTTCCACCACTGGTACAGCAGGAGGATCGGGAATTATCGGAAACCATGAAGATCGGTATGGGCTGCATCTGTTCCAGTGAGTGCCGGATCATTGAATGCGCCCAGCCGGAAGCATATTATGCGCCGGGACTGGATAAGATCGTTCTTCCGTTAAGGCAGATGTTCAAGGATGAAGAATCCTATGTAGCGACAGTGCTTCATGAAATGGTCCACAGTACAGGACATCATTCACGGCTGAACCGTAATATTGAAAATCCATTTGGCAGCATTGAATATGCAAAAGAAGAACTGCGGGCAGAACTTGGTTCCATGTTTTTAAAAGCAGATCTGGGGCTATCCATGCAGGGAGAACACTTCCAGGATCATTCCAATTACCTGAAAAGCTGGATTTCTGTACTGGAAGACGATTACAACGAATTATTCCGGGCAGCATCTGACGCTGAACGGGCATCCATCCGGATCATGGACCGTTATCAGGAATATAAGAAAAATCCGGAGATTGGAAGAAAACCGCAGAATATAAAAGATGTCACTTTGACGCCAGTAAAGTGAAGGAAAGGAAACGGGGTATCAGGGGCTTTTGCCCCTGACAAGAAAGGCATTTGTCATACAAAATGCGTATCTTGCAAATTCCCTGCGGAAATTTGGGTTTGTGCTGAGTGACATCAAAGTGATGCCAAAGTGACATCAAAAGGGTACCAAGTGACGCCAGAGTGACGTCAGAGTGACATCAAAAAGATATCAGATTAGTGGAACGGAAAAAAGATATGAAGAACAGGATTATAACATTCCGGGTGACAGATGAAGAATATGCATTGCTCACAGAGCGGACAAAGAAAGCTGGGATCACAGGTGAAAACCTGTCAGAGTATATCAGACAGCAGGTCCTTGGAGAAGAGTATCCATACCAGAAGGAAAAACTCCTCAGAGATATGAATTACCAGATCAGAAAGATAGGGGTAAATCTTAACCAGATCGCTGCCAGATATAACAGCAGCCTGTATCTGGAACAGGACAGGAGGCTTGTGCTGCAGTATATGGAGGAATTAAAAATGCTTTTAGAAAAAACTCAGGATATGATATGGCCATCACAAAGCTGATCCATATGAAGGAAAGCAGTTCAAAGGAAAAAGGAAAGCATCTGAAAAATGCAGTCTGCTACATCCTGAACCCGGAGAAAACAGCAGGCGGGCTGTACATGAACTCAAACTGCGGCTGTGATGCAGATGAGATTTATCAGGGAATGATCCAGACAAAAAAACAGCATGGAAAGACCTGGGGTAGACAGGGGTATCACTTTGTGATCTCCTTTGCACCGGGAGAGCAACCGAAGAGACTGCTTTTGCTGTTATGCAGGATTTCGCTGACCAGTATCTGAAGGATGAATACGACTATGTTTATGTGGTTCATAATGACAAAGAGCATATCCACGGGCATTTGATCTTTAATTCTCTTTCTTACAGCGGATATAAATACCATTATAAGGAAGGGCAGTGGAAGAATGAGATCCAGCCGGTCACTGACAGCATATGCCGTAAATACGGGCTGGATGGACTTCTGGAAAAAGAAATAAAAACCGGACGTTCCTATAAAGAATGGGAGTCTGGGAAGAATGGAAACATGACCTGGAGACAGCTGATCCAAAAAGAACTGGATATTGCAGTGAAAAGGTGTGCAAATTATGAGGAAATGCTGCTGTATCTGAAAAAAAACGGTTATCTGGTCCGTGAGGGGATATCTAAAAAACATGGTCCCTATCTTGCCATCCGCCCTCCTGACAGTCAAAAAGCCTTTCGTACTTACACACTGGGAAAAGACTATCAGGTACAGCAGCTGAAAAAAAGGCTCCGGACAGAGGATTATGTGCCGTATTTTAAAACAGCTCCCGGGATCCGTCTGTACAGGATATCATTCCATATACAGACGGCCACCTATTACCAGCTTTATCATGTGGCGCATTATCATAAGGTGAAACATTTTTATAACCACCAGGGCTGGAAATACAGAAAAGAGAGAATGGAGATCGGGGAACTGTTTTTGCAGTGCAGCTATCTTCTCACCCAGGGAATCAAAAGTGAGAAAGAACTGGCAGAAAAAATAGACGCCCTGAATATCCAGGAAAGGGAACTTTACCATATGCGTAGCATCTGACATCAGGATATGAAGACATCAATGCTTCCCTGAAAAGCCTGCGCAGGGAAAGAAAAATGCTCAAAAAGATACAGGAAAGGACAAAAGAGTTAAAACCAGAGCCTGCCAGAGAAAAAAAGCAGGAGGAGATAGAAAATGACAGAGGAACAGTTAAAAAATATAATTGAAGAACAGCAGAGGGCAGGGGCACCCCTGTCACTGCTGACACAGATGCGGTTTGCCTATGAACTGGGCCTGCCGGAGGAAATCTATAATCTGTTGATCCAAACGGAGGATTTTGAAATCCGGGAATGGCTCCGTATTTCCCTTATGGAGGGATCCCGTTAAATGAGGTCCGGCAGTACCAGACCATGAATATAAAAGAAATTCAGACATTCCGCAGAAGATATTTCCTTAAAAAAGAAAACGTGGAGGAATTAAAAGAAATCCGGGAGCAGACAGAAAAAAAACTGCAGAAGCTGGAACTTCTGGTTGATAAAACAGAACCCATGGAGAGGTATATCCATGTGCTTTTAAAACAAAAGGATAAAATGCTGGATACCTGCCAGAAACAGCTGGAATCTCTGCGAAGGAAAACAGAAAAGCTTGAGGAACAGCTGGAGCTCTGGCAGAGGCTATCTGAGCCGTCCAGACAAACTTTTCCGCCAAAGGAAGACAAAGAAGAACTGCCACCGGAACCAAAAGCATTGCCATCTGTGCTGCCAGAACCGGAACCTATTCCCTGGTGGGCTTTCTGCCGCAGGAAAAAGAGAAGAAAAGAAACCGGCATCATAGCGGAATACTTAAAGCAGTCTTCCTGGAGCCGGGAGCAGATGGAGTTTATCCTAGAATGCCTGGAGGAACACATGACAATGGAAGACATAAAACAGATCACAGGACCGGAAATGGAGATAGAGAAGATGAGACTGCTGAAAAGAATGATCCAAAAAGATTACAGGAAGGAAGAATAGCTTATGGAAGAGATAAAACAGCGGATAGATGAAGACATAAAAAAACTGAACAGCCGGATAGAGCTGTTTGAAACATACATTCATAAAAACGGCCTGCAGAAGGATTTTGAACGTTTCTGCAGAGAACATAAAAAACAGGAAAAACGTCCGTTAAAAGACCAGATCCCAAAACGATAGGAGGAATGAGAAATGAGCGAGATCAGCGATACTGCTACTTTGATCAAGTTAAGCAGCCAGGGAACGTACTTCCTGGAGCAAAGGGTTCTGTAAAAGCGATCCTTTATCTCTATCAGACAATAAAAAAACTGCAGGCAGCAAATGTCCTTGGGAAAGGAGAAGTGGAAGAATTTGAAAAGTTCTTAAAAGCAACCGAAGGGAAATACCGGATCATCAATATCCCTACGGAAAAAACAGAGGAACTGAACCAGATGAGAGAGGACTTAAATCAGATGCATATCAGTTACACAGTTCTCCCTGACCTGAATGTGGGTGACGGGCAGACGCAGATTGCCTATGCCATTGCAGATACCGAAAAAGTGGAAGCCTGGTACCGCAGTTTTTGTCTGGATCATCTGAAAAACGGCGGGGAAAAGCAGTATACGGAACTGATGAACCTGACAGAGGGACAGGTTTCGATTGCCAATATCCCCTGGCCTCCTGCAGATGCCTGCATAGATGAGTATGCTTATGCAGAAACTGCAGATCAGGAGATCAAACAGAAGCTGCAGATTCTATCGGATCCATCTGATGTTCCAAAAGATTTTTTTCCTAAAGAGGGAGAATTGTTAAAGGAAGAGGTTTCTGTAGCAACCCTGGAGGGACGCTTACAGCAGCTGAAACAGGATCTGGACGGTCTGCGTATAAATTACATGATCCTGCCGGACATGAATGCAGGAAAAGGATATCTGCAGATCGCCTACGCAGCGGCGGATGCGCCAAAATTAAAAGCATGGTATGAACTATACCAAAAGACCATGCTTTCAGAAGGAACCTCTGTAAAAAATATCAAGGAAATGTCCTGGGAGGATTACTTAAAGACTGCAGGTAAAACACCATCCGGTGAAAAAACCATCCAACAGCTTCAGAAAGCAAAGCAGGCAGAAAAAACAGTACCTCTGCCATAGGAGAAAATGCCATGTGGAAAAAAAGAAAACCGCCATATCTTTTATTTTTTCTTTTCTTACTTTTGTGTATCCTGACAGGATATTATTTTTCCGGGATCTTTCTGGAACCGGGACTGGCTCTTTCAAATATTAACACCAGACTGGAATATATCATCAGTCATCCCTTTGCCTGGTACTGGAATGAGAAAAGTGCAGCCTGTATCACAGGGACTTTTCTGGCGTGGCTTTATATCCTGAGCCAGTATCTGTACCATCAGCGGGATTTCCAGTTTGGCAGGGAATACGGAACTTCCCAATGGGCGGATCCGGAGGAAATTAGCAGACAGCTGATGGATTCCCTTCCGGAGAATAACCGCATCCTGAGCAAGCACCTGCATATATCAAAGAAAGCATTGTCCAATAATAATGTGATCGTTATTGGCTCCCCGGGTACCGGAAAGTCTACAGGTATCGTGATCCCAAATCTTCTCACTGCCAGTGCTTCTTATGTGGTTCTGGATGTAAAAGGGGAACTTGCCGATGGGTACGGCAGTTATTTAAAGGAAAAAGGTTATCAGATCAAATGCCTGAATCTGAAAGAAATGGAAAAATCGAATCAGTATGATCCTTTTCATTACATAAGAAAAGAGGAAGATATCATCAAGTTAGTGACAAACATACAGGCAAACACCACACCGCCGGATGCCATGAAAGGGGATCCTTTCTGGGATGACGGCTGGCATTGTATCTGATGTCTCTGTTTTATTATGTGTGGATGGAATGCAAAGGGAAGGAACGAACCATGAACAAGGTCCTGGAACTGTGCAACAAGGAAGCGGAGGTCTTAGATGAGGATGGGACTACCGCACTGGGGGTTATGATGGAACGGCTCACATTAGGAAAATATGGGAAAAACCATCCGGCCTATATCAAATACCAGAAATTAAAGGGCGGACATCAGGAAACAGTAAAGTCCATTATCCTGATGGTGAATGCAAAACTGAAATTCTTTGAGACACCTGGGATCCGCAGGATATTTGAAGACGATGATATGGAACTGGAATCACTGGGAACCGGAAAGAATAGGGATGGAAAGACGAAAACCGCCTTGTTTCTCATCATCCCGGATAATGATAATTCCTTTGCCTTTGTGATGGGAATGCTTTATACACAGATCTTTGAGACCCTGATCCATGTGGCAGATCTGGAATACCACGGACCTCTTCCCGTTCCTGTGGAGGTATGGATGGATGAGTTTGCAAACGGAGCAAGACCGGACAGGTTTGAGAACCTGATCACCACCCTGCGGAGCAGGAATATTTCTGCCCTGATCTTTTTGCAGAGTGTGGATCAGATCAAAAAGATCTATACAGGAGATACCTGGGGGATCCTGATGGATGCCTGCAGTGCATTTATCTTTTTGGGATCCGGCAGAGGATCACTCAATACCCAGGAGTATGTTTCCAAACTTCTCGGCCAGGCAACCATAGATAAACGGACAGAGGGAGAGAGCAGGGGAAAAAGCGGAAACAGCAGCTTAAATTTCGACCGTGCAGGAAGGGATCTGATGACACCTGCAGAGATCGGCAGAATGTCAAGGGAGAAATGTATCATCCTTCTGGAGGGACAGCAGCCAGTCCTGGATGATAAAGTGCGTCCGTTCTCAGATAAGATATTCCTGCATGCAAAGAGCCTGGGAAGATACAAAAATCCTGTAGTAGTAAAATTAGATGAGCAGGGACAGTACCAGACCATAAAATCCCCAGGCAGCCTGGAAGAATTAAGTGAGGAAAGCGTAGCTTACTATAAAAATCTTGCAAAAGAAGGAAAAGCCAGGATTTATGAACTGGATGAGGAAGAGTTTCTGAGATGGAACCTGAAAGATGAATGATATCAGGTTAAATTTTGTAAGATAATAAGAAAACCATAAGAAGCAGTTGAGGATGCAGTCCGGATAGCGTATAATCAGAGACAGAAATTATAAGTGAGGACTAAAATTGAAACGAGACGAGATTTTTCGATATGTAAAAGACCAGTATGGAACTGAGCCGGAGTATTTATGGAAAAAAGATCCGGATTCTGCAGTGCTTCGACATAAAAATAAAAAATGGTATGCTATAATCATGTCAGTGGAAAAGAAAAAACTGGGATTGGAAGAAAATGGAAATATTGATATTCTGAATGTAAAATGTGATCCCGAACTTGCAGATGATTATTCAAACCTATGGATTTCTGCCGGGATATCACATGAATAAGCGGCACTGGCTTACAATCCTTCTGGATGGTTCTGTCAGTGAAGCCAAAACCCTGGATTTTCTGGATATGAGCTATGACTGATCGATGGCGGGAAGTAATAAAAAAGGGAGCCTTTCAGAAAAGAATCGCTGACGGCTCCCGGACATTTCAATATAAAAATCATTCTTCTACTCTGCATTTTCAATCTAATGAAATCACTCCATTCATACAGTACGCTGTTCAGAAATACCAATCCACAGTTAAGCATAGAATGAATCGTAATACAATGTGCTCATCTGGCAGTAGAGTCTGTCAGACCAAGAAGATATTCACAGGAAACATTAAACACTTCGGCAAGTGCCACAACTTCGTAATCAGGCACAAAACGTGTACCCTGTTCGATCCGCAGGATGGCCAGATCATTGAATTCATATCCTGCAAGCTGCAGTCTGGCTGCAAGCATCTTCTGGGTCAGCTTGTGAGCTTTGCGCAATTCTTTTACCCGCCTGCCGATCCTGTTTTTACTGTTTGTTTTTTTATCCCAATAAATAATCATTGTACACCTCGAAATATTTCTAAAGATGAAGTATTATTATTGATTTTAAGGAAAATTATTGATACCATACTTCTAAAGATGAAGTTTTTGAAAGTTTATTTAGCAGTTATGAAAAAGATTATGCGCCTGTTGCTTTAAGAAATGATTCTAACGGAAGGTGAAAAAATGAATGAATTTTATGAAGCGGTATCAAATCTATTAGAGGAAATGCGCTGTGATTCTGAAGAACGGGAATATACAGTAGAAACAGAAGAATGGAAAACAGCTGGGAAAAGCTTAAAGCAGATACAAAAAAGGCTGCCGTCCCATCTGGAGAAAATGTCAGAGAGGGAACAGGATTTCTGGAAGAAATATCTGGATCAACTGGAACATTTTCATTATGTAGAGGAGCAGAGGGCCTATTACCAGGGTATGATGGATGGGATAGAATTCCTCAGCAACATAGGAGCAATAAAGAAAAGTATGAATGTAAAAAAGATGATAGATAAGTATATACTCTAAGAATGGCGGTATGGATTTCCATACGCTTTTTCAGAATGATCCGGACAGGATAGGATTCTCATAAATTCTTATTCTCGTAATCTGCAGGCGTTCTATATGTGCGCAGATATGCTTCCACAATAGCCAGTATGGCAGTGATCTGCTCATCATTACATTTTGACAGATAGACAAGCAGGCGTTTATAATCAAGACTATCTGTATGATTGTCAGGATAAAATAGTGGTTCAGGAGATACATTTAAAGCGCGTACAAGCTTGCGGATCTTTGGAAAACTTGGTATCCGCCCTCCGTTTTCGATTTCCTTCAAATATCTGCTGGACATCTCTGACATTTCAGCTAATTCTTCGTAAGTCAATTTTTGCTCGTTTCGGGCTTTCTTAAAAAATAATCCCAGATTTTTATCTGTTTGTTTTGGCATATGATACACCTCCAAACATAGTGTATAGTTCCCTTTTCAGAAAGAAAATGAACTATTATTTCACTAAAAATAAGGGTAATAATTCACTTTTTATAAAAAGAAGATAGAGAGGTATAAAAAGATGAAGGATCTTATTGCTTGGTACTGTGTCCGTCCTTGTGCGGCGGATGGGAGCAGATAGTTCATTCAAAAGACCTGTACTGTTTTTGTGCCTTAAAAGTGAACTATGCGCTGTTGATACTAATGGCAAAAAAATATTTTCTGATATAAGTGACGTCCTGCGGGCTGAAATATGCTCACCAGGGCGTCTTTTATATACCCCAAAATACGGAAAAAATACAAATTTCTGTGTTTATAGAGAAATTTTTAAAAAAATTTCTTTCCAGACCCCGACAAATACCCCTGTCCGTTTGGGATAAGTGGAAGGGGAAACTTTGCTTATTGCCTGCTGGCAGGGAAGGGGGTGAACTCTTATGGAGCAGTCTTCTTTCCGAAACAAAATTACAGTCATGCATCAGTATGATCGTTTGTGCAAGATGGCATTGAAAAGTGAGGTCATCAATTACAAAAAACATGTGGCATATCGCCAGAAATGGGAAGTGATGTTGTCAGAGCTGTCAGCAAAAGAGCTGAGCAGACTTTTTTACAATGGACAAATATGACCTGGAAATATATCATTTCCAGGTTCTTGATTATGATATAGAAGTTACAGATGCATTGATTGCAGAGGCTCTGCACACACTGACTGAGAAGAAAAGAAATGTCGTATTACTGTCATATTTTATGGATATGAGTGATGCGGACATTGCCAGAAAAATGAATCTGGTAAGAAGTACCATCAGTGAGCATCGAAAACGCTCGCTGGAATTGATGAGAAAAATTATGGAGGAAACCAATGAGAAGAACTAAAGAACAGAAATGTACAGCTGATTTGCTGCCATTCCACATTATCGAAGCAGCATCAGCCGGAGATATAGAAGCAATCCAGGTGGTATTAAAGCATTATGAAAGTTATATTAGAGCTTTGTCTATCAGAAAAATATTTGATGAATCGGGACATGTACATTACTGCGTGGACGAAACACTGCGCCAGCGTCTGGAAATGAGACTGATCACTAAGACTTTGGAATTTAATCCAAGACCATATCCAGGAAAGAATAACCGGTAAAGGACATAATATCCCCTTCAGGAATCATTGATACAAGATAAAATCCCGCCTGGAGCAAGAAACATTTAAACTGCAGGCGGGATTTTGCCTGTTATAAAAGGATCAGATCCTTTTATGAAAAATAATACAGAATCGTTCCAAAGAACGAATCCATAAATTGTAGATTCTGTATAAATCAAATTTCCATCAGTATACTTATTTTAGAAGGAATCACTGTTCGGGAGGTGTTACGATGGACTTAAAAGCAGTAGGTCAGAGGATCAAGGATGCACGAGAAGCAAAGAATCTTACTCAGGAAGAGCTGGCTGCTCTGGTAAACTTAAGTTCCACACATGTCAGTGTGATCGAACGAGGTCTGAAAGTAACCAAGCTGGATACATTTGTAGCAATTGCAAATGCACTGGATGTTTCAGCAGATGAACTTCTGGTGGATGTCGTGGCACACTCTGTAACCGGAGTTTCAAACAGGTTATCGGACAAAATATCCAGCCTTCCGATGAAAGAACAGAAAAAAATCATAAAAGTCATTCAGGCATTGATAGAAGAGTAGCAAAAGACAGGAAGAGCGGAAAGCTCTTCTTTTTTGGCTATTTTATATAATTTCACTTGAAATATATTTGTAAATATGGTAAAAATTATATTGAATTAGTTCTTTGGAATAATAAATAATTCTATTTTGTCCAGTATATGAGATGGAAAAGAATCTGTAAGAAAGAACTGGTTGATTTTATTTGGAAGTTTTTCTGTATGAATACTACGTAGCAGATATCATGCTGAAAAAAGTGAAAGAGAGAAGAAGTAATGGGATATACAGTAAAAGATTTGCTTGAATCAAATAGATTTCCGGAGATGCATCTGATAAGCGGCAGTGCTGGAATAGACAGGGAAATCAAAAAGCCCCGGTTTATTGAAGTGGAAGATATGGAAAAATTCCTGGTGGGGGGGGAAGTTCTTATGACCAGCATGAAAGCATACAAAGATGTAGATGAACATGCTTTCCTGCACCATCTGGAAGAATTTAATAAAAAAAATATAAGTGGATTTATTGTAAAAAGATATCACGAAACAAAGTTACAGGACAGATTATTTGATATCTTATTTCAATTTGCGGAGGAACATAATCTGCCGGTTTTGGAAATTCCAACGAATATATATTTCTGGGATATTATTAAATATATGCTGTTGCAGTTATGTGATATAGAAACTGCCAAACTGATATATTTTAAGATTACCTATGAAAGTTTAAGCAAAATCTTATTAAACAAAGAGGACAGTAAAACAGTAACAACGAATTTACTTTTTCAGATAGATACAATACTTGGAAACCCGGTTGCCTTATGTAATGGAGAATCTATTTGCTACGCCTCAACTGCTCCAGGCATGTCTGAGTTTAAAAAAGAAGAAGATTGTGTGGCATATACACCCAATATTATTACAAGATATAAGTATCTGCGTCAAAAAAGGGAATATGTTGAGTATATTAAGAAAATGGATGTTTTTGAACAGAGGGATATCTATCTGGTTATTTCAGAGAGAAATGAACCATTGCAGGAACTGGATTTTATAGCATTGGAGAATATCATTGTTACATTGCAGTATATTTTGGTGAGGTGCGCGATAGAAGAAGACATTGAGAAAAAATATCACAGAGATCTGCAATACCGCCTGCTGAATGGTTCTCTGACAAATGTAGAAGAAGATGAAGTAGCAAATATCCTCAATCTCAATGAATCAGATGATTTTCAGGTTATCACTTTCCATATGGCTTCAAAAAATAATGAAGGAAGGTTCAGTGATAAGCAGTTAAAAGAAACAAAGAATGCAGAAAAAGAACTTATGCATCTTTTGCCAAAAGACTATGTTTTTTCAAATACCAACCAGATCATCTATATCCATAAAGAGGATGGGAAAGAAAACAAACTGGAATTTCGGAAAAGATTGGAGAAATTACAGCAACGTGTGCAGGAGGATTTTGTTAAAAAACAAATGGATATAGATTTCCTGATCGGTATAGGAAAAAGTGTCAAAGGATACCATTCTCTAAAAGAGTCTTTCAGATCTTCCCAAATGGCAATTAAGTATATCAATGTTATCAGGAAAATAATCGGGGATAAGGATAAAGCAGTTGTGGACATTTCAAAACTGGGATTCTTTTCTTATATGATGGCAAAGGTAGAGGATAAAGAAGAATTATATGCTTTTGTACCGGAATCTTTACAGAAGCTGCACCAGCATGATGCTGAGAAAAACGGAGAACTGATTGATACATTGGAATGTTTCCTGAATAACAACCAGAGTATTAAGAAGACATCACAGCTTATGTTTGTCCATTACCGGACGGTTTCATACCGCATACAAAAGATAGTAGAAATAACAGGAATGGATTTGAGTAATGTAACGGAAATGCTGGTGGTCCGGAACGGATTACTGGTGCTCAGAGTCTTGAGGAAATGTAACAGATTAACGAATCATGTCATTATGTTTATGATATGGTTCGTTTTTTTATATTTATATCAGGAATTGATTTAGCGGATACACTTCAAATGGAACACTTTATGCAAAAAAACATGAAAAATATTGCAAGTTATTGCATTGAAAGAACAAAATAAACAGATATAATGGGAAATTGAAATAAAACCTCGCATGTCCGAGTTTAAATATGGAAGATAGAAATTATACATTCACAATTCAGGCAAATGCATCAATGGGAACAGAAACAGGTGCGTTAGTTATTGAAAATGAACAAATTTATATTAAGAAAGAAAATACAGTACGGAATCTAACTTTTACAGATAACAAGGCAACTTTCACATTGAAAAAAGGCGAAACCGTACAGATCTTCTGTCTGTCAACCGGATGGAACTATACCATATCAGAAACGGATCCGGGAAGCAATTACAAAACAAAATACCAGATAAATGAAGGTGCTGTTTCAGAGGGAAGAGATGCGTTATTTGAATTGAAAGATGCAAGTGCATCTGTTCGGTTTACCAATGAGTCTACCATATCACCGCCGGAAACAGGAAGAACCCTTCAAAATAATGGTTATAAGATATTGATGATGGTCGTATTGGCGGCAGGACTTGCATGTATGGTATTTTTCAAAAAAATAAAAAGAAATATTCGCTCATAAATAAAGGGAAAAGTTATACAGAGTCCGGTTATTGATGGAAGTATGACTCTTCTTTTTCAGCTGTTTATATAGATGTTTCATGAAAGCAGATATAGAGCATTTGCGGGAATTGCAGTCTTTAACAAGATGTCTTTAAAGAGACCTGGTTGGCTTAAATGACAATAGTGTGATAAAATGATGAAGCTATTGACAGGGGAAAATGAGATTTTTGATATGAGATGACAATGAGACTCTGAGAATATATATGGAAAAGAGTTATTGTCTGGGAAAGGTAAGATTATGCAATTAAAAAATACAACTGATTATGCAATTAGGATTGTATGCCACTTAGCTATGCAGAGTGACACAGTCACAACATCAGAACTGGCAAATGAATTGAAGGTTCCGGGAAGTTATATTCCAAAGATAACAAAAAAACTGAAGGAAGCAAATATAATTATTGCCAGTGAAGGTATAAAAGGCGGATATTCTCTTGCAAAAAAGCCGGAAGACATTTCCCTGTTTGATATAATATCTGCTACAGAAGTGACGATGAAAATAAACCGGTGCCTGGAGAAAGATGGATTTTGTTCCAGAAATGCCACAGATTATTGCAGGGTGCATAAGGTTCTGCTGAAGGTGCAGGAAACATATCAGGACTCCCTGCAGAATGTAAAGGTTGCGGATATCATACGTCCGGAAAAAGAGGAACATTTCGAACCGTCTTATGCGGTCATAAAAGTAAATTTAAGTGATAAAAGTTATGAGTGTCTTTATTCTCGCCACCATTCAGTCTATCAGGGAATAAAAAAAGCAGAAACCTATGATGAATGTCTGAATGTATACACAGATAATTATGTCCATGAATCCGATAAGGCAGATTAAAGGCATTTCTGGGAAGTGGCAATCTGACAGGCCATACTTCAGATGGATGCCAGGAAGAAAGCATCTTTTATCAGAGAAGATGTGAGACAGATGCAGATACCTATCTGTGGATAGAAGTAAAAAAATGTGTGGACGAAAAGGAGAATACAGCAATCCTGACATTCCACAATGCAAAAACTGCCCCAAACTTGGTTACAAATTTAGAGCAGGAACTGCGTAAACAGAAACAGGATGTGACGGAACGGTACTGGCATATGGTATCTCTTTTGGGGACTGTATTAAACCGCAGTAATATGATGGAAGCCGGAAACAGGGATGATATTTGCTTTTTTACAGAGAAGATATATCGCCAATTACAGAAACACTACCCGGAGTATGGAATCACAGAGGGTGAAATAGAAAATGTGTCTCATCTGGCACCTATCTATGATGTTGGGAAGATAAAGATTCCAGCTGAGATATTAAATAAAACCGGACAACTGACAGCGGATGAAATGAAAACAGTCAAACGGTACCAGTGTTTGGGGCAGAGATGATTCTGAAGATTCCCAATGATTCAACAACAAGAGAATTAAATAAATATAGTTATGAAATCTGTAGATATCATCATGAAAGATATGACGGGACAGGATATCCGGATGGATTAAAAGAAGAAGAGATACCTCTCTGCGCACAGGTGGTCGGACTGGTAACTGCATATAATGATCTGATCAGTGTTCGGGTGTATAAGCCCAAATTAAAGAATGAGGAAGCTATTCGAAAGATCGTAAATGGGGAATGTGGCGTATTTTCCAATAAGCTGCTACAGTGCTTTATTGTGTCTGTAATGCAGGAAGAATGGATGAAAAAAGTAAAACAGAGAGAGTAATTTTAGCAAAGGTCTGCTTTTATGAGAATTTAATAGTCAAAAGAAATCATGTTTGTTCAAATATGGTTTCTTTTTTTTGTACATTGGAACACTTTTTGCAATAAAACGAGAAAATTTATTCATGTTTTGTGCATTACAAAAAAATGTTAAAGATACTATAATATACCAAAATTTATCTGCTGATATGGAATTTATCATAAAACATATTGGCGGGGTAGAAATTTTTTTGATGCAAACTAATACCTTTAAGGTTTTAGTTTAGAAAAACAGATTATGTCATACTTCCTGACAGCAGTCACATAGTCAGTGTGGATGAAAATGCTAAATGTACAAGTATAACAGAAGATTTGAGGCAGATTTTTATGAAAGTGAAATGTACGATATTAAAACAGATTACAGCAATGGTACTGTGCATCACATTATTATCTTCACAGGTTGTGGTTGCCGGTGAGGAAGGTTTTAATGGAGATGAAATAACGGATTCCTTTGATGACAGCATATCAGATACCGGTGATGAAATTCCGGAATATGGTAAGGACGACAGCCTGGAGAAATCAGACGGATTTGATAATTCAGGAGATTGGGAATTTTCGGATTCCGAGGAGACGATCATCAATCCGGATGAGATATCAGATGATCCTGCTCAGACAGGTAATGGTTATTATATAGATGGAAAAATCTGTATTTATAATTACAGCCAGCTTCTGATGATCGGAACAGGTGCCGTAGTATATACAGGAGATAAGGATGGCAGTATAGGAGAAGGTGAGCCGGTCTTTACAGAGGAGACAGAACTTACCTATGCAGCAGACGCAGCCTATTGTCTTATGAATGATATTCTGATAGACACTGAAAATATATGGGATGTTCCGGCTGGTTTCTCCGGGACTATCACATCGGCAACAGAGAATGCAGGTACGACTGTGTATGATGCGGAAACAGATACGATCCATGTGTATAACCGCTATCAGCTGGCACTGATGAAAGAAGACTCAGGCAATGAGCCTGTGATGAGTGAAGACTACATTGCAGAAAAGGTAGGAATGGGCCAGGTTTTTACACTGGAAGATGGTTCCTATCTTACTTACAGCAGGAATCATAACTATGTGCTTGCTTCTTCCTTTACAACAGAAACACCGGAGCTTCTTGCAAACAAGGCTGGTACAGAGGAGACAACTCAGAATATCACAAACGCATATCCATCTGATTATGAAGGAAGAAACTATTTCGGTCAGGTAGTAAAAAAGATTGGTGACAAAAATTACATTCTGATAGGTAATGAAACACAGCTTCGGGCGATTGGAACGGATGTGGAAGTGACAGAACCAATCTGGCGGGTATACGAAACAAGAGAGAAAAAGCCGGGAATACTTGTGGGCGCACTGAGTGGATATACAGACTGGAAACCGGCAGCGGATACAGCAGAATACAAGACAGAACTGTATTATCCGGGTGATGCGGATATTGTAAAGTTTAATGATACATATAATTGGTCCGGAAAGAAATTGTATGCTAATAAAAACGGTGCTCATAAGCTGAATGATACAGAATATTTGGATAATCAATCTTGGGATATAGCTGGCACAAAAGCTACACAGTGTTATGTGTATGTAAGTAGTACGATTCAGGAGTCAGCTGATATGACGGTAACTGCGGCAGAAAGTATTATTGAGAATTCCGAAGCGGCGTCCGGTGAAACAGATGAAACTGTAAAAGATGGTGATTCGATTGATATGACTCCGGCAGATAGCGAGGAAGCAGTTGGGACAGGAAGTAATGATGCAGAAGCTTTTACAAGTGATGGGGACGAAAGTAATTTTATTGATGATACAAATCCGGAAAGTATAACGGTTGATGAGAATAAAACTTACGTACTTACTTATGATACGTCAAAACATAGCAATACCAATATTGCAGGCTCCGGATATAAATACAGCAAGGATGCGAATTACATCATCTTTCGTGATATTGACCTTTCCAAAGAGGGAACCAATTCTAATGGGGAAGATGATAACTGGGATCCTATTGACAATTACCAGGGAAATATGGAAGGCCGAAAGGGAATGGTTGAGGGTAAGAGTATAACAATCAGCCATATCAACATTTCACAGGATAATCCAGTTGATCAGGACAAGCAGGCAGAATATGGTATTGGATTTTTCAGAAATCTGACAACCCCGTATTCTACATCCCTTACAATATCCCAAAATCCAATCACTGTGAAAAATATTACCCTTTCTGATGTGACGGTTTCTACTACTACAACAAAAGTTAAACAGAATATCAGTTTGATTGGAAGTGTGCTGAAGCTCCTGCTTGGAAATTTAAGTGGACTGAAACCGGATCCGCAATCTCTGGCAACAGGAGGCTTTGCTGGCGTTGTAAAAGGAAATATCCAGATTGAAAACTGCAATGTGGAAAATTTACATGGAGTTTCCAATGCAAATGACCGGACCGGTGGTTTCGCAGGTTATGTCAGTGGTATGACACAGTACGATTTGGTATCAAGTGGCTTAGGAGGTCTAGTTACTACTTTAACAAAAATCCTGAATCTGATTCCGCTACTTGGAGTCGGTGATTTGCTGACTGTCCTTTTAAATGGAGGATTGCTCAGTGTAAAAGATCTGATTCCGGTAGGATATGTCAATCCAAGTATCCAGAATTGTTCTGTAAGCGGTGGCACTTCTGTTACAGGTCAGAAGAGTACCGGTGGATTCGCCGGGGAAGCCATCGGTGCAGTGATGAAAAACTGTTCTGTAGGTGGAAGTACCACAGTGTCCGGAAATGACTGTTCTGGTGGCTTTGTGGGACGTTCTGCGAATGCAGTCGTGGCAGGCGCATTAAGCAGCCTTGGTATTGAACTTATGGGAAATTTCCCGGTCAATACAGTTATGCTGAACTGTAGAATCGACGGAGCGGTAAACGTATCTGCACAGGGGACCCCATCTAAAGAAAGTGGTTATGCAGGCGGATTTATAGGAGAAATGCGAAATAGTTATGCGGTGGACTGCAGTATTTCCTCTCTTGGCACAGTGTCCGGAAAAGATTATACCGGAGGATTTGCCGGTATAGCAACTCTTGGTGATGTAGCGGATATTAATGAAAGCCAGGGACTTCTGGCAATTGTAAAGGATCTTCTTACAGGGTTGTTAAATGGTAAATTTACCAACATGGATCTTCTGAATCTTGTGGGACTTCGCCCTTCTGTTATAAGTGGATGTACCATTGTCGGAGATAACATTTCTGTAACAGCAAACGGTAAAAATGCCGGTGGACTTGTGGGATATGCAGGTGCTGTCCAGATTTCCAATACTTTAGAACTTACGGACGATTCAAAGTCAACTACAAAAGCCCTCCAGCGAGTGCTTACTAAGACCGGCGTTACCTACGAATTTGCAGACCGTGTGAATCAGATCAATGCAGCTTCCTCTATGAAGGTTTCAGCAACAGAGAATGCAGGAGGAATCTTAGGCTATGCGAAAATGACCAGTGTCGGTGATGTCCTTGGTGGAACAGTTAAAGCAGCGGCTTACATGCGTTTTGAATGTAAAGACTGTTCCGTAAATGGAGGCTCTTCCGGTCTTACTGTTACTGCATCAGATAAAGGGAATGGTCGTGCCGGAGGTACTATCGGTTATGGAACAGGTGGAGAAGTAAGGAGAACATCCGTCATAAATCTGAATTATGTAATGGCTGGAAAGTGTGCAGGCGGTTTTGCAGGATATTTCGGAAGCGGTACCCTTGTCAATGTTGGCGGTATTGATCTTCTTGGATTACCGCTACTAAAAATTGACAGCCTTCTTTCTGTAGGCAGATGATTGAGACATTTACAGTTGACAGTAATGTTACAGGTGTTTTGTCAGGCTATAGTGTGTCTACTGAAAATGAGCAAGGTTATAGCGGTGGCTTTATTGGAGAATGCATCAGTGGAAGAGCAAGGAACACACAGATCAGCAACCTGAAAACGGTTACTGCATCTGCAGCATCCGGAAAAGCCGGGGGCTTTGCAGGTTTTGCCAAAGCTGGAGATGCATTGGCAAGCGCAGGAGATTCTGTCACATCTTCCGGATTACCAGCAGGAATCCAACTGGAGAATCTGCTTGGAGTTGTCAGTGCCCTGAGACCGGAGTTCAATAACACTTCCATTGCCTATGTTTCGAATGGTTCTGATCCTCAGGTATCCGCTGATATGGCGGGCGGCTTTGTGGGAGACGGACAGGCAGTAGATATCAACTATGGAAACAACAATTCCGGATTCAAAGCTGACACAGATATTAATTCATCTTCGAATGAATCTACAGGTGAAAAGAATAGTGAAGAAGCAGATTTCATTTCAGCAGTCACGAATAGCGAGAATGAAACAACAGAAGGTGAGACTGGTGCGATTGCAACAACAAATATTACCGGACTTTCTTATATAAAGGGAACCAGCTATGCCGGTGGTTTTGCAGGAAGGCTGATGCCTGGTGATGTGGCACAGACAGGTTCTATTAAGTTACTGGGGCTCTTAAGTGTAACGCAGCTTCTCAGTGTCATGGATGTGGCATATCCTAGAATTTCCGATTCTTCTATTGCAGGAGACAGCTTAGTTGTAACAGCATCCGGAAAAAATGATGATGTGGCGCTTGGAGATGCTGGAGGATACATCGGTAATGGAAAAGCAGTCATGGTGAAGAACTCTGATGTGACCAATGTAAAAGAAGTCACTGCACCGTATCATGCCGGTGGCTACATCGGAATCATGCGTTCCGGAAGTGCAGCGGAGGCAGGAGATGCCACAGGAGAACTTTTGAACAGTGTCCTTGGTAAGATCCTGAGTCTGAAGGAACTGGCAAGTGTCCTGCAGGCTGCATCCAGTAAGATTGCAAACTGCAAGGTAAGCGGTATTGAAAAAGAAAACGAAGGACTGACTGTCATAGCTGACAGAGGATCTGATAATGCAGAAGCTATGCCGGTGGCTTCGTTGGAGAGATGCAGAGTGGCCATGTAGACAATGTAGCTAATGCCGCTGCTTCTGGAAAAGGAACGGCAGTAGAAAATCTTCTGAAAGTAGAAGGACTTCGTTATGCCGGAGCTTCGGAGGCTGGTAAAAGCCGGAGCGGTTGCTGAGATTGGAGCTGAGTCATCGATTCTTACAAAAGTGGTTGATCTGACAGGATTACTTTCCCTGGTCAATGCCTTTGTTCCGGTGATCAGTAATGCCAGTGTACGTTCTGTAAAGGATGGCTTCACCGTACATGTTACAGGAACTCTTGAAAAAGACAGCACTAACGATGCGGATTCCGGAAGTGCCGGAGGCTTTATCGGATGCGGAACCGGTGTACAGATCAGCAATTCTGATGTAAATAAACTGCAGCATACCCCTGTCAGCGAGCCAAAGAATCTGCAGCAGGAAGATGGTAGCAGTTATTACGGAACTGGAAGTGAGTATGCGGTAAGTGGTTACCGTTATGCAGGCGGCTACATTGGTAAAGCAGCTATGGGAAGTACGGCAGCTATCGGGGGAGCAAGTGTTCTGGATAAGGTGCTTTCTGCCTCAAATCTGTTATCAGCGTTGACTGTAGTTGCATCTATCATAGACAGTTCAGATGTTTACGGAGCAACAGGTGGATTTAATGTTCTTGCAACAGCCGGAGACGGTAATACCGGAAAAGCCGGTGGATATGCAGGAGAACTTCTTGGAGTTCAGATTCAGAATAGTAATTCTTATAATTTTGCACATATCATAGGGCGTGAAAGTGCCGGTGGATATGTTGGAACCATGGAGCCGGGAAGTGCTGCAGATGTGGTAAAGGGATTAAAAGTTCTTGGAGGTCTGATAAAGGCAGATAATCTTCTTGGAGTTTTACAGTCCTTTGTTCCAGTGATCAAAACAGCGAAACAACAAGTATTCCATGTGGAGGTGCTGTGAGGGCTCAGGCTGAGAGTAATGATGGCATTTACCGTGGACTTGCCGGAGGATATGCAGGTTACAACTACGGTGGTCAGATCTGGGGAAATAATACGGATAAGTGGAAAGCTCTGAATACACAGGAACCGTAAGGGAATGTGCAGCCTATCGTATCCGATCCGTATATGGAACAGAATATGCTGGAGGCTATACCGGACTGATGCGGTGTGCCAATGTTGCAGACACAGGAAGTCTGGAGGTTTTATCCGGTCTTATCAAACTAGATAATCCGCTGACGCTTCTTCAGGCAGTGTATCCGACAGAAAAGAATACAGCTGTCTATGGACCCCTTCGTGGACTGGATACGGATACCTGGAATAAGTGGGTTGGTGCTGTCGGATCTTACGGAAGTTATGGAAATCAGTTACATGCACTTGGAACGGTGGCAGATCAGGCACAGCTGGACAGGATCATTTCACAGTATGCTTACGGATATGCCGTTACAGCGGGAAGAAATATCCTGGCAAAGGAAGCTGTCCAGGGCGGATCAGCAGGGGGTTATGTTGGAAGAATGGAAGGCGGGACTGTGACAAACGGTACTGCAATAGATCTTCAGCTGGCTGAGGCTTATCGAAGCAGCGGTGGATTTGCAGGTGAGATGATCACCGGCTCCGTTGCCAATACCGGAGAGATTTCGCTGGGGGAATTAAAGCTTGTGGGTGCGGACAGTCTGTCTGCATTAAAAACCTTTGTTCCAGTTGTGAAACGTTCCCGCACAGAAGGCTATCGTTCCGGAGCCAGGATCCGGGCATCCGGTATTGAGGACAAAGATCCGGCAGGATTTGCCGGAGGGTTTGTAGGAAGGATGATTGGCGGCCAGGTATGGGAGAAGAAGGAACCTCCTGCAGTATCAGAAACTTAAGAAGAGTGGACGGTACTTCCTATGTAGGCGGATTTGTCGGAAAAGTAGACCCGGGTAGCGCGGCAGCTATTGATACAGCTACAAAACAGGGACTTTTAAATAAACTTCTGGAAGTTCTTATGGTGAATGCTCCGGCAGAGATGATCAAAGTCCTGAATGCTACTGTTTCTACTATTCGTTATGCAGATGTGTCTGCATGGGATGATTGGGGAGTGATCATAAATGGAACCTATGCCAATGGCAGCAATACCGGATACGCCAAAGCTGCCGGAGGATTTGCGGGCAGTCTGTGCGGGGCTGTCATTGGTGAAAAGGGCAAACCGGAAAGCAGGATCCGTGCGGATAAGATCCGTCTGGTAACTGCAGGTGAATATGCCGGTGGATGCTTCGGCATTGCGGATGTTTCCGGTGCAGCAAATATCAGTGCAGGAGGCGAGACTTCCATACTGATCAAGCTCTTAAAACTTGGAAGGACCGATGTGCTGGATGCTTTCCGAAGCTATGTCTATTATGGAAATGTCAGTGGAAGTCCGGATGCAGGCTTAAGCGTCAGCGCAAATACAGCAGTAAGATCAGGACAGAATAATAAAGTCACATACAGCGGCACAGCCGGAGGATTTGGAGGTTCCCTGTTAAATGGATCTGTCAAAAACAGCAGTGTAACAGGTCTGAACAATGTTACCGGCCTAAACAGCACTGGTGGTTTTGTAGGATATTCCGGAAAAAGCGGTGTTGTCAGTGTTGACAAGCTGGATGTTCTGGGAAACAACTCAGGAGCACTTCTGGGCGGAGCACTTGGTGTTTTGGATACTTTTGGTTCCCATATTGATGACAGCATTGTTACAGGTATAAATGGAGGATATACCGTTCAGAGTAAAGACGGTAATGAGCAGATTGCCGGAGGATTTATCGGTTATGCAGATCTTGCAAGGATATCCGGATGTACAGCAGGAAATATGTACAGCCAGGCAGATGGTCTGAAACAGGTATCATCTGGCGGAACAGCCGGAGGATTTGCGGGAAGGACTAGCTTTGCCTATCTTGCAGATGTGAAACTGGATTCTATGGTAGTGGATGCGTTGTTTGTAGCTCTGGATCAGCTTGTAAGGGCTTTATATTTAGATCAGATCCAGAACTCCAACCTTTTACATATCAATCTTGGAATCATTAAAGTAGATGCATTGTATGATGGAAATCTTCTGCATGTTAATCTGCTTGGACTGGATGTTTCCGTGGGGCTGTCAAAAAAATCAACAGATAATGATCAGCAGACAGATCTTGCAATCATTAAGATCGGGGATTCATCCATCAAGCTTCCTTGTGATAAAAATGGAATCATAACGAAAGATAATGATGTAAAGTCTAATATCAGCATCAATCTGATCAAGGCAAACAGGACAAAGATTACGGACAGCAGTGTATATGGAATCAGTACAGGATATGATGTCTATGCAGGCGGAGCAGGAAATGATGCGGATGGTTCTGCGGCTGATGGACGAAGCGGAGGCTTTGTTGGCTACAATGATGAAGGACTGCTGAAGGATAACAATATGTACTACTGCGACGTGGTCCGTGGAACACCTAAGATGGTGGGACCATTCAGCGGAAAAAGTGATTTGGACTCTGTGTATGAGTTTAATACGAAAGCAGGCGTAGAAGGTGAGAATAACAATTACCGTATCTACAGGAAACCGGTGATCACTTTTAATGAGATCAAAAAGAATTCCAAACTCCTGACAGATACGTTCAGTCAGGAAAATGGATGGAGTATCTTTTCCGTAAAACATGTGGTACAGGTAGATGAATATGATACCCTGCAGAACGCAGTCATGGCAGCAAAGGCTCTTCTGAAACAGCAGATCTGAATGCCTATGTATCAGATGCCAAAGCGGTTCTGATGTCAGATGCCAAAACCAGCCTGAATACAGGAGATAATATCTCGCCGGAACCATCCGATGTACAGGATCCATGTGATGAACTTATCAATCTGACAGTAAATAAAGTATGGGATGACTTCCGAAATCTGGATGGATCCGGCCTGATACGATCACCATAACCATCTCCAGAACATGGACAGATGCCAGTGGAATGGATCAGACAGAGATAGTTCCAGGTTATGAAAATCATCAGATAAAAGGAAATATCTCAAAGTCACATGGCAGAAGATCATAAAAGGACTTCCGGCATATGTTAAAGATGAAGCTGGAAACGTTCATTATTACAAGTATTCTGTTACGGAACAGGAAGTGCCGGGATATACAACCACAATAGAAAGTTCTGAAGATGGATTTACTTTTACTATCATCAACCGGCATTTTGCACTTCTTCCGGATACCGGCGGAAAAGGCATTATGATGTTTATAATGGCAGGCGGTTTATTATTAGCATTCCTGCTTTATACAGGGCAAAGAAGAAAAAAGAAACAGAGCATGCAGGGAAGGAGGTAATAGAGTCATGAAAGAGATATGGCTGCGTGGGGAACTTCCACCGTAAAGGCAGAAAGGATTCCAGGACAAATAAAATAAATTAAAGAAAGAGAGAAAAAAGAACATGAAAAAGATCATATCAAGATGTATGGCTGTTCTGCTGACAGTAGCTATGATACTGACAATGAGCATGACAGCATTTGCGTCAGAGGGAACAAGTGAAGCGGTAGCTGCGGCAACAGGTAAATTAACAGTTAACAATACAGTGGCAGGAAAGACTCTGGATCTGTATCAGATTTTTACAGCAGTTAAAGCTAATGGGAGTGTATTATATACATTAAACTCTGCGTATGATGGATTTTTTAAGGATAAGGTAGACAATGGCACTACCTTAGAAAGAGAAGCATTAAGTAAAGCAGCTTATGAATATGTTAAAACACAGGTTGGAGAAGATGGTTCTGCAGGTGTAGTTTTTGCTAAACAGTTACTTACATGGATTCTGGATTCTGCGAATAAATATTACTGCATTTAAAGAAAAATGTTGAAACGACAGAAACAACAACAGAGATTACTGGTCTGCCATATGGATACTACTTGGTTTATCCAGAAGGTGCAACAGATACTTCATCAGCACCTGGAGACCAGAAATATAAATCCGTAGCATCCTTAGTCAGTGTTACAGATGAGAATGCTCAGATTAACATGAAGAGCAATTATCCGACAGTAGTAAAAAAAAGTAAATGACAAGAATGCAGATGATGTCAACATTGGTGAGGAAGTGACTTACACACTGACATCTAAAGTACCGGATATGACAGGTTATACTTCTTATGTATTTAACTTCAAGGATACATTATCCGTAGGTCTTACTTTTAAAGAAATTACTTCTGTGACAGTTGGAGGTACTACAATTACTGCAGTAGAAGCAGGAAAGGAAGCAAATGATACTTATACATTAACACAGAACGAACAGAGTATCACAATTACAATGAACAATTTCCTTGAATCTAATAAAGACAGAGCAGGACAGGAAATTAAAGTAACTTATAAAGCAATCTTAAATAAAGATGCGATAGTTGGTTTTAATCCTAACACCAACAAGGCTACTGTTGAGTATAGCAATAAACCGGGAACAGAGAACAAAGGTGAATCCAAACCAAGCATCGTAGATGTACATACCTTTGATTTTAAAATCTTTAAACATTATTTAGTAGGGGAAACAAAGAATCCACTTGCAGGAGCAAAATTTGAACTTTATAAAGCAAATACAGAGGGTACTGCAGCAGATGAAGACAACAAAGTCAATATCGTAAAAGTTGCGGAGGGTGTATATCGTCAGGCAACATCAGAAGAAGTTAACGCTGAAGGTGGTTTTACTTCTGCAGTAATTACATCTGGAACAGATGGATATGCACATGTAAAAGGTCTTAAAGAAGGAATATACTATTTACGAGAGACAGAAGCACCAGAAGGATATAACAAACTTACTAGAGATATTAAGATTACGATTACAGCAGTGTATGATGAAACTAGTGGTAAACTGAAAAGTTATTCTATAACTTATAAATATGGCGATGAAAAGGAGATAAAAGGCGACGTCATTGATGCAGGGGAAAATCATCCGGAAGTACCTGTAGAAAACAAAGCAGGTGCACAGCTTCCATCTACTGGTAGCAAAGGTGCGCTGATGGTAACACTTGCTGGTATTGTTCTGTTTGGTGCATTAACAGTAAGCAAAGCTTTTAGAAAAAGAAAAGCAGACTAAGTTGTTCTGATTTTTCGGAATAGACAAAAGATAGTTCATCTTCCCGGGATTATACCGGAGGATGTCTGCTTTTTCTGAAGTACCCAGGATAATCGCTGGATATTTCAGAAGAAACAGACAGAAGGTGAAAGATAATGAAAAAAATAGTTAAAGTATTTAGAGGAGTGGGATATCTTATCGCATTCTCTTTGATTTTATATCCTGTAGTCAGCAATTATGTAAATCAGCTTCACAGTACTACGATTGCAACTGATTATGAACAGGAAGTATCCCATTTATCGGAGAATCTGGAAAATGAAATGATCGAGCAGGCCAGAGAATATAATAAGAGTCTGATCGGAATCAGTTCCTTCATAGATCCTTTTCTGATACTGAAGGGATCCAGACAGAAGATGATGTGTATAATAATCTTTTAAAAATTGATGATACCGGAATGATGGGATATATTGATATTCCAAAGCTTGATATTGTCCTTCCGGTCTACCATGGAATATCTGAAAAGGTGTTGCAGTCAGGTGTGGGACATTTGCCAAATACCTCTCTTCCGGTAGGAGGTGAGAGCAGCCATGCAGTATTATCCGGACACCGGGGACTTGCTAATGCCAAGATATTCACCGACCTAAACAAGATGGAGGTTGGAGATGTATTTTATATTAAAGTTCTTCATCATACCTTTGCCTATCAGGTAGATCAGATCCTTACAGTACTGCCGTCGGAAACAGATGCCCTGCAGATTGAAAAGGGAAAGGATTATGTCACATTGGTTACATGTACTCCATATGCAGTAAATACTCACAGACTGCTTGTCCGCGGTACCAGGATCCCATACGAAGAAGCCAAGAAAGTGGATGAGGAAGTGGGACTGCACCGCACGATCCCATTCTATATGATCATTCTGATAGGAGGAATTGCGGCGGTAGTTATCATTTGGATTGGCACAAAGATCTATAGCCGACGAAAGGAGAAAGTACGTGAACAGAAAAAATAATGGCAAAAGAATATGTATCGGCATAGTTTGTGTGCTTTTGGTCCTTATGCCTTTTACAGTATCTGCAGGAGAAAGAGGAAGCATATGCTGAAGGCAGTTGCGGAAGATGATGGTATGGTATATAAACTGGATAATACAGAATTTACCATGTATCAGGTTGGTTCCTGCAAAAATAATTCCTGGATATTGACTCCGCAATTTGCAAATTCAGGCATTCTGTTTGATTTCGAGGATTCCTCTGCTCAGGGAACTGCGGCCGACAAACTGGAAAAGTATGTCCGGGATAATAAACTGGAGGGAAAATCAGACACTACCAACATGAATGGTGAGGTTGTGTTTAAGAATCTGCAAAAAGGCGTGTATCTTTTTGTGCAGCCCCATAAAAAACACATAGGAAACAGGATATACCAAAGTGAGCCCTTTATTGTAACAGTTCCTGGATACTATGACGGTCAGGTTGTATGGGACGTTATTATTGAACCAAAGTTCAAAAATGAATCCATCCCGCCAATTGTGACCAAAACACCTCCGGTATCGGAGGAGCCGGTACCGCCGCCAACAGAAGGCAGCCGCAAACCAGGGGCAAAAACAGGAGACAATACTGATATTTTAAGATGGTTTTTGCTGATGGGCTTATCAGCAGGGATCATTTGGAAATATAAACGAAAAGCAGATAACTGACAGGAAGGGTGTCAGGAGATCCTGTATGAAAATGAGATAAATAAAACAAAATTCAAGTTATGAAATAAATTATGGTAAGAATGCAGTCTGTAGATCTGAAAATGAGATACAGGCTGTTTTTTATTATTATACATACTTTGTGTATTTATATAGGAAGAAAGTTTGACAAGACCCGAACATTTTGCCTGTCTGAATTGGGAGATAGAGTGAAGGGAAACATAATTGTTTTTTAGAAAAGTGCATAAAACTGGAAATGCTGGAACCTTAAAAGGTACAAAGGAGTGAATGGACATGGGATATGTAAAAGATATTAAGGATTTAAAAATAGACGCTTCATTGGGAAAGGAAGAGCGAATTTTAAGTTATCTTGAGCAGATGGAAAATCCGTATGAATATCAGGATGGGGATACCCGGGTAAGGATCCGTTTTTCTGATACAGAAAAAACATTGACGGATCAGCTTATATCATATGCTTCCGAAAAAACAATCATATGATGGGAAAAATTGGAAACAGGAAAACAGTTGACGTATTTTCAGATAACTGATATAGTGAAAATGGTCAATAAAAAGAGTAAAGAATGAACGTCATATTGAATTTCCTGCGAAAATAAACAGGAGGTAGAATATGGCACGCCCAAAATCTAAAATCTATTATGCAGTTGCATATCTTCGTCTGTCAAGGGAAGACGGTGACAAAGGAGAGAGCAACAGTATCACAAATCAGAAAAAACTGATTCAGGATTATGTATCAAAATCAAAGGACATTAAATTAGTCGGTGAATTCCAGGATGATGGATTTACCGGAACCAATTTCAACAGACCGGGGTTTCAGAACCTTATGGAGATGCTGGAGAAGGGAAAGGCTAATTGTGTCATTGTCAAAGATTTATCCCGTTTAGGAAGAGATATATTGAAACAGGGAAATATATAGAAAAAGTATTTCCTTCTATGGGAGTGCGCTTTATCGCATTAAACGATAGCGTGGACTCTTTAAACAGAGATGTTTCAGATGAAATTGTGATCCCATTTAAGAATCTTATTAATGATTCTTATTGCAGAGAGCTGTCTAATAAGCTACGCATTCAGTATAAGACACAGAGAAGTAATGGAGAATTCATAGGAAATTTTTGCCTGTTTTGGATATATGAAATCGCCGGAAGACAAGCATCAGCTGATCATTGATGAAGATGCTGCACAGGTGGTACGCCTGATCTATGCAAAAAGAATTGAGGGCTATTCCTGCAGAAATTATAGCAAGATTATCTTTAACCACGATGGGAATTTTCTTGGGCTCCCGAGTGATTATTAAAAA
>ENA-OQAN01000060-OQAN01000060.1-human-gut-metagenome-genome-assembly--contig:-NODE-60-length-53964-cov-2.599811_pt1 | contig 53964 bp, 47 predicted proteins | sample MGYA00242735_ERZ504527 | MGnify/ENA primary metagenome ERZ504527 (study PRJEB26092, sample SAMD00036230) | human gut metagenome | host: Homo sapiens | study: EMG produced TPA metagenomics assembly of... | reverse complement strand
CGAAGCTGTCGAAGTTATTGTAAGTTGCGGAGGCCTGACTCGAACAGACGACCTTTGGGTTATGAGCCCAACGAGCTACCAACTGCTCCACTCCGCGATGTTTTTTCTTAATTGCGGTGCAAAGGTACGGACATAAATTGGGAAAAACAAGTCTTTTAGTGATAAAATATGTAAAAACACATCAGAAAAGGTCGGAATGTATCTGTTACTGAGTAAAAAAGAGGTGCTCACAGTCTCCGCATGAGGTTACGGAAAGGGAAAGCGGTGAAATATGTTTATTTATTTGTGTAGTCGGAAGAAAAAGTGTACTTTTGCTCAAATTTTATTTAGGTGTGCAATAGGAGAGGAGGAGCATGACAGTACAAAAGACCCGAGCTAAGCTGGTAGATGTAGCCCGTCAGTTGTTTGCGAAGAAAGGCGTGGAGGATACAACGATGAATGATATAGCCGTGGCTTCCCGGAAAGGAAGGCGGACCTTGTACACGTACTTTAAGAGTAAGGAACAGATTTATATGGCTGTGGTTGAGTCTGAACTGGAAATGTTGTCTGACCGTCTGACGGAAGCTGCAGAGAGAGCTGTGTCGCCCGACAAGAAGATACTTGAACTGATCATGACTCATCTGGACACCATTAAAATGGTGGTATATCGGAACGGAACCTTGCGTGCCAGCTTTTTCAGAGATATCTGGAGGGTAGAGGCGATGCGAAAGCACTTTGACCAGACTGAAATGGTTTTGTTTCGCCGTATTCTGGAAGAGGGAAAGATGCAGGGCTATTTTGATATTGACAATGTGGATATCACGGCAGACATTCTGCACTATTGCATCAAGGGAATTGAAGTTCCCTATATCCGTGGGCAAATAGGCGAAGACCTGGATGACGAAACAGGCTGGCGCTATGTCGCAAAGATCGTTTATGGTGCCTTGGGATGTACGAAAAAGAACTTGTAATTATCATTAAAAATAAAGATTATGGGATTATTAACAGGAAAGACAGCCATTGTAACCGGTGCTGCACGTGGTATCGGTAAGGCTATTGCAATGAAGTTCGCTGCTGAAGGCGCGAATATCGCATTTACTGACTTGGTGATTGACGAAAATGGCCAGAATACAGAGAAAGAAATCGCTGCACTGGGCGTGAAGGTAAAAGGTTATGCTTCTAACGCTGCCAGCTTCGAAGATACTGCCAAAGTTGTTGAGCAGATCCATGCAGACTTCGGTTCTGTAGATATTCTGGTGAACAACGCAGGAATCACGAAAGATGGTCTGATGATGCGTATGAGCGAAGCTCAGTGGGATGCTGTGATCGGTGTAAACCTGAAGTCAGCATTCAACTTCATTCATGCTTGTACTCCGATCATGATGCGTCAGAAGAGCGGAAGCATCATCAACATGGCTTCTGTTGTAGGTGTACATGGCAATGCAGGTCAGTGTAACTACTCTGCATCCAAAGCTGGTATGATCGGTCTGGCTAAGTCTATTGCACAGGAACTGGGCTCTCGCGGTATCCGTGCCAATGCGATTGCTCCGGGATTTATTATCACCGATATGACAGCAAAATTGTCTGACGAAGTGAAGGCTGAATGGGCAAAGAAGATTCCTTTGCGTCGTGGCGGAACTCCGGAAGATGTTGCCAACATTGCTTTGTTCCTGGCTTCTGACATGTCTTCTTATGTATCCGGACAGGTTATCCAGGTAGACGGTGGCATGAACATGTAATTCGTTTAGATAAGGTAAAGAGTCGGGGATGAGGAAACGGACTTTTGTCGGTCGGTTTCTGCATTCCTGATTCTTTTTTTATACAGAAACTTTCATTGAAAGCTTATGACCGTAATTTATGAAGACAACCATATCATTGTGGTGAATAAGACGGCCTCTGAGATTGTGCAGGGTGATAAAACGGGTGATACACCGCTGTCGGAAACAGTGAAGCAATACCTCAAGGAGAAGTATGCGAAGCCGGGCAATGTTTTTCTGGGAGTAACTCATCGTTTGGATCGTCCGGTGAGCGGACTGGTCGTTTTTTGCCAAGACGAGCAAGGCTTTGTCGCGTCTGAATGAGATGTTCCGGAATGGAGAGTCAAAAAGACATACTGGGCAATCGTGAAGAATTGTCCGAAAGAACCGGAAGCTGAACTGACGCATTATTTGGTAAGAAATGAGAAGCAGAACAAATCGTATGCGTACGATAAAGAAGTGAAGGATTCGAAGAAGGCTGTTCTTCATTATCGTCTTATCGGACATTCAGTAAACTATTATTTGCTTGAAGTGGATTTGAAGACTGGCCGCCATCATCAGATTCGCTGTCAGCTGGCTAAGATGGGATGTCCCATTAAGGGAGACCTGAAATACGGTTCTCCCCGTTCCAATCCGGATGGTAGCATTTGTCTGCATGCGCGACGGGTACGTTTCGTGCATCCTGTATCAAAAGAGCTGATTGATCTGACGGCACCGGTGCCTGAAGGAAACTTGTGGAACGGATTTGCTGAGGTATAAAAGGAAAAGAGAACGCTTCACAGCGTTCTCTTCCGTTAACACATAGGCATCTTCATTTATCAAGAGATTGTGTCTCTTTCTTTTGACTGAAACACAACCTCCAAACTTTATTCTATGGGGTTGGTTTATGAGTCTAGTTTAGTTTGTTTTTGAGTTTTTGTTTTATTGTCTTTTGAAGGTTTGTCCCTTCTCTTAAATAGTTGCAAGAGACGTGCCACAATTTTCGGATATTTCTATTCCTCTGATTATCAGTATTCCTTTTATAAATCCCCATCCAAGACCATTGTGGAATTGTGGAAATTTGTGTGGAAAGGTGTGGAATTTTTCCACACCTTTATTGTGGAATATTGTAGAGTTTTAGTTTATTGTAGAGTGTTTTCCGGTCAACTCCCAGAAGCTGTGCTGCTTTGGTCTTGTTGTTTCCGGTCTGCTGAAGCGCATTGAGGATGCGTTGTTTCTCCGTTTCCTCATCATGCAAAACGAAAGAATGCTGCATTTGTTGCGCGTCAGGTGTGGCATGTTCCAGTATTTCGTCTCCCAGTTCGCGTATGGAAATGAAGTCTCCCTGTGCCAGCAGGGTTGCACGTTTGACGATATTCTTCAGTTGTCGCAGGTTGCCTGGCCATGAATAGTTTTGCATGGCTTCGCTGGCTGCAGCATCGAATCCGATGAGATGACGGTCGAGTTCCCGGTTAGCCTGATCGAGAAAGAAGTTGGCAAAAAGCAGAATGTCTTCCTGCCGGTCCTTCAAAGCCGGCATACGGAGGGTAAATTCATTGATTCGGTGATACAAGTCTTCTCTGAAATTTCCTTTGGAGATGGATTCTTTCAGATTCTCATTCGTGGCGCTGACAAGGCGTATGTCGACCTCAATCTCTTTGGTTGATCCGATCCTGCGGATACGCCGTTCCTGCAAGGCGCGGAGTAACTGCACCTGCACTTCGTAGCTGAGGTTTCCTATTTCATCCAGAAAAAGAGTTCCTCCATTGGCTTCTTCAAAGGCTCCTACTTTGTCCGTAAGTGCTCCGGTAAAAGATCCTTTTACATGTCCGAAGAACTCGGATGCAGCCAGGTCCTTGGGAATGGAACCGCAGTCAATGGCAATGAAAGGTTTGTCAGCCCGTTTGCTGAGCTGATGGATGCGGTGGGCAACATATTCTTTTCCTGTTCCGCTGGCTCCGTTAATCAGGACAGACATCTGGGTCGGAGCAACCAGGTTGACGTAATTGTAAAGCTGGCGGGCTGCTTCGCTCTCTCCTTCCAGAAAATTCTGTGTGGCAAAGTTTTCCTTGCTTTCCTTGGGTGTAGCAGCAACCTTGCTTTCCTGTGAGATTGCTTCCTTGATTTTTTTCAGAAGTTCGTCCGGTTGTACAGGTTTGGAAACGTAGTCTGCAGCTCCTTCTTTCATGGCCAGTACAGCTCCCTGTATCTCTGCATAGCTGGTCATGATGATAACCGGAGTTGCTTTCTGCAGATCTCTCAGCCAGGATAACAGATGAATTCCATCTTGGTCAGGAAGGCGCAAGTCTGATAGAATGAGGGAAAAATCGCGTGTAGTCAGTAACTTGCGTGCGCGTGCGTTTGTACTGGCGGTTTCCACCTCATATCCTTTCTTCCCGAGCCATGTTTTCAGCATGGTGGCGAAAGTCAAATCATCTTCAACAATAAGTATAGACTGCGTCATTCTGTTCGATTACAATATTTATCCCACAAATATACGCTTTTTTGCGAAAAAAATCAGCCTGCATATTTTTTTCATTGTAAATATGCTGTTATCTGATTGCTTGTACCACTTCTTTTGCACATTCGATGATTGCTTGAGCCTTCCGGATCATCTCTTCCGTGAGGGTCTGACTTCCTCTTTGTTGTTCCAGATCTTTTAACGGCTGTATGGCTTTATGGGCTTCGATCATGGTGAAAGTTGGAAGCATTTTGTGTGCAACAGCGCATAATGTTTCAGCATCACCTTCATCCAGAGCCTGCTGCATCCGTTCGTAATTGCGTGTGGTTTCTTGCGCAAAGGTCGTTAATATTTCGCTGGCAGCTTCTTCGTCATCGGCAGAAAAGGCTGTCAGTGGAGCGAAGTTGTAAGCCGGACGGGAAGCGTCAGAGACTGATACAGAACCGGATGCATCTGTCGTGGAAGCTGAAGGCTCTGTGTGGAGGTTACATGCTATTACCTTCCGGAGGATCTCGGAAAGATCATTCTGGTTGAAAGGTTTGTGCAGTCTGCCTGCAAATCCTTGGGCATGAAAGTCTCCGTCCTCCATATCACTTCGTGCCGTAATCGCAATAACCGGTAAGGTTCTGGCCTGTGGAACGTTCAGTTCACGTATGGCTTTCAGGAGTTCAAAGTCCATTCATTGTCGGCATTTGTATGTCGGTGAATAAGATATCAAAACTTTCGTTCCGGATCAGACTGAAGAGTTCTTCCGGCTGTTCGCAGCATTTTACAATAACCCCTTTGTTTCCATCCCTTTCTTTTGGATCCAGCAAGTTGTGGAGCATGGCCTCAGTCAGATTCATTTGGATGCGGTCGTCGTCAATCAGCAGTACGCGCAAGAGATTGTCTGAGAGCGGTTGTTCCTGTTTTTCCGGAGTCGGACGTTGGGAGATGGAGGGCAGAGGCATGCTGACACTGAACGTACTTCCCTGGTTCAGTATACTTTCGATACTGATCTTTCCTTGAAGCAGTTCCACCAATTTCTGGGTAATGGAAAGTCCCAGTCCAAAGCCTTCCTGTCCCTGGGCACTGCGTAAACGTGTGAATTCCTGGAAGATTCGCTCTTGTTCCTGAGGAGTCATTCCACATCCGGTGTCTGTAACCTGAAGGTAAACTGATTGCCTGATAATTGGTTTGAAGTGTAATACTTCCTTTGGCGGTAAATTTCAGCGCATTCGACAACAGGTTCTCTGCTATTTGGCGGATGCGGAAGGATCTCCTTCCAGGGTAAGCTGATGTGATATTTTTTCATCGAAGATCAGTTTCAGTCCTTTCTTTTCGGCCAGCGGGAGGAAACTTGTATAGATCGTTTCAAACAGTTGATGCGGGTTGAAAGCTACGGGATGTAAATCCATCTTGCCGGCTTCCAGCCGATGGTAATCCAACAGTGAGGTGATCAGATCCAGCAAATGCTGGGCTGAACTTTTCATGTTGGACAAATAGAACTGTTCCCTTTTGTCTTTGACCAGCCGGATGAGCAGGTCAATATAGCCGATGATGGATCCGGCAGGAGCTTTGATGTCATGCGTAATGGTCAGCATCAGCTTCTCTCGTGCTACCAGAAGATTCTCAGCATATAGTTTGGCTTTTTCCAGTTCTTTCCGGTAATGGTTGCTTCGGGTAATGTCACGCCAGATGATGGCAAAGAACACCAGTACAAGGATTACGGCGAGAATGGAAATGGTAGCCATGGTCCATGCGGCCTGATTCCGGATATAAAGTTCCTGTTCCAGCTTTTTGTGTGAAGCGCTTTGCTCATCCAGCTCAATGCTTTCCAGTAATTGGTTGACACGTTTGCTCAGGTTACTGCCTGCAATGCGCAGTCTGTTGGTACGGGCATTCAGGGTACGTTGCTGCTGCTGCTGGGTCTGCAAGACTTTATCATGAATACCGGTCAGCATGTTGGCGATTGTATCTACCGGGCTGTATATTTCGTCGATTGTATCGGTGAATACCTCCTGCACCACATTGCTCACCTGAGTGGAATCTTCTTTTCCCGGTGCAAATACATCTTTCAGTCTCTTGAAGAATCCTTTCTTTTTGTGGTGAATGGTGTATGAATTGTGGTGAGTGATGACTTTCCTTTTTACTCTGGTAGCATTGCTTAGCAGAGAATCCTGCTGACTGATCAGGCTGTCCAGCTGCTGCCGGTACAGTTCATCGGTCGGATTCTGCCGGAGAGTCTCGAGAACAGAGCGCATGTTTCTTTCTTTTTCTTGCAGCAGTGAGCGCACGGTATCAAGTCGGGCCAGCTGCAAGGTATCGGTAAGCAGAATCTGTAAAGAGTCAATGGCACTGCCTACTTCCCGCATGGCTTTTTTATATCGGGGATATTCATGCAGCCTGCCTACATGCAGAGTCTGTCCTATGATTTCCGCTTCATAAAGCTTGCTGATTACCTGATGCGTGCTGCGTCGCCGGCTGTTTATGGTCTCTTCCAGGCCAGTCGGTTCGGTAAGCAGATTCATTTGGCGGTAGATATATCCGATAGCTCCGAAGAGCAAGGCTATGAGAAGGATGTATCCGCAAGCTATTTTTGATGAAGTGGAAAACATAAAGGCTTAAGATTTTGTCTGATGTCTGAATCGTAAATAATACATGATGCCGGCACTTGTCAGCCCTAAGGGGAATGCCATCCAGATACCTGTAGCTCCCCATCCTGCGATGAAGGCAAAGAAGTAGCCTGCAGGGAGCGAGATAATGAAATAGGCAATGAAAGCGAAATATAACATCGGCTTCACATCGGCAATGCCGCGAAGGGCGTTGGCAAAGTTGATTTGCAGTCCGTCTCCAAACTGATAAAGCAGGAAGGGAATGATAAGTTGAGCCACCATGATCCTACATCCTTGTCGTCGGTAAACCATCCTCCGATGTGATGTCGCAGTAAAAAGATCGGAATGGCCGAGCAGACGATCATGACCAGCATAATGTGAAATCCGCAGTTGGCTGTACGTCTTACGTTGTCAATGTCCTTTTGTCCGTAGAAGTTACTGATACGTACGGAAACGGCTGCTCCCATACCATAGTACATCATGAAGCAAACCTGTGAGACTGCAATCATGACCTGATAGGACGCAAGTGCCGTACTGCCGAGCCATCCTACCATGATTGCGCTTAGACTGAATGAAGCTGTTTCCATTCCCATCTGTCCGGCAATGGGCCATCCTAACCTGTTGAGCAGGACAAAGTCCGGTTTGTTGAGGCGTCCGTGGAAGAATCCTTGCCGGAATACGGTATAGCGGGGGGAACTGAAGAAAAGGATCAGATAGACTACAACCATCAGAATACGGGATACCAATGTCGATATACCGGCACCGACAAGTCCCATTTCCGGCATTCCCAACTTACCGTAAATAAGGATGTAGTTTCCTAGAATATTCAGGATATTTCCTCCCAGAAGAATCCACATGGAAACCTTTGTATCAGTAATGCCGTCTGTAAACTGCTTGAAGGCATTAAACCATAATACGAAGGGAAGGGAGATAATCAGGACTGCCAGATAGGGCTTGATGTAGGGCAACAGTTCTTCCGGTTGCCCCAGATGTTGTACGTTCAGAAAGAGTGCAATCATGCTGCACATACGATCACCGCCAGGATGGTATTGGCAAATATACTGTTCTTGAGAGTTCTTCCGACCTCCTGATTTCTTCCTTGTCCGAAAAGACTGCCTACGACAGGAGTCAGTCCATAGGAAAAACCGGTACTGAAGATGATGGCCAGATTGATCATATTGTTGACAAAACTGGCAGCAGCCAGTTCTGTTGCACTATGATGACCGATCATTAACGTATCGGCAAATCCAAGCACAATGGTTCCTATCTGCCCGATGACAATGGGAATACCCAATGTGAGCAGTTCGCGGTAATGAGTCTGTTTCATTGCTCAGCTAGATAATAAAGAATACTGCAGTTTTCGGGAACAAATGTTTGTCTGGCAGCTTTTTGTATTTGTCCGGCAGTTACGGCACGATACTTTTCTACCTCCTTGTTGATGTCTTCTGCCTGACCGATCAATTCAAAATAGGCCAGATTGGTTGCTACGTTCAGGTAGTTCAGATTATTGAAGATCTGTTCACTCTCATAGCGGTTCTTGACTTTTTCCAGTTCAGTCTCCTCTACAGGAACAGTTTTCAACCGTTCCAGTTCTTTCCAAATGGCCGATTCGGCATCTTGAAGAGAGATACCTTGCGAGGGCTTTCCGGTGATTTGTAAGAGTCCGTCGTCCAGGCTTCCTGAAATGTAAGCGTCAATGGTCGTGAAGATTTTCTGTTCTTGAACCAACGACTGGATAAATCGGGAAGATTTTCCGTTTGAAAGGACATCGGTAATCATGTCGTACGTGTAATATTCCGGATGATAACGGTTGCAGATATGAAATGCCATATACAGCGTATCAACCGGAACGGGGCGTTTGACGCTTTTCCGGCGGATGGCTGTCTGTGACTGTTCCTGAGGCAAATTCCGGACAGGAACATTCCGACGTGGGATTGGTCCGAACCATTTTTCAGCCAGTCTGATGGTTTCTTCAAAAGAAATGTGTCCGGTGACGGAGAGAATGGCATTATTCGGTGCATAGAAACGGAAGAAGAAATCCTTCACTTCTTCCAATGTCGCATTGGCAATGTGACTGATTTCCTTACCGATGGTCGGCCATCGGTAAGGATGTGTCAGGTATGCCATTTCCCGTATCAAATGGGAAGCATCGCCATAAGGCTGGTTCAGATTGCGCTGCTTGAATTCTTCAATAACCACTTGCCGCTGTACCTCCAGACTTCGGGGACTGAAATCCAGACTTAACATCCGGTCGCTTTCCAGCCAGAATCCGGTTTCAACATTCTGATAGGGAAGCGTGATATAATAATTCGTGATGTCATTATTGGTCCAGGCATTGTTTTCCCCTCCGGCATTTTGAACCGGTGTGTCATAATCCGGGATATTTACTGATCCTCCGAACATCAGGTGTTCGAAGAGGTGGGCAAAGCCTGTATGATCCGGATCTTCATCACGTGCCCCGACATCATACAGAATGTTGAGGGCAGTCATCTGGGTTGACTTGTCCTCATGGTGTACGATGCGAAGTCCGTTTGCTAATGTATGACGGTTTACGTTGATCATTGATAAATTACAAGATTGAGTATTGTGCTACTTAGTTTTCCAGTACAGTGGCTTTCAGAATCCGGATGTCTGTGACTGGGCGATCTGCGCGGTTGGTCTTGGCACCTTCTATCTTTTCCACGACATCCATGCCGTCGGTTACTTCTCCGAAGATTGTATAGGCTCCGTCCAGATGAGGAGCTCCTCCTACGGTCGTGTATGCCTTGATCTGTTCAGGAGTAAATTTCAGGGCAGGTTCTTTGGATACAATCTCACGTGCCTGTGCTTCCAGAGAATCCTGAAGTTCCAGCAGCCCTTCGTTGTCTCCGGCCTTGCGCATTTTGTAGATTTCCTTCATATGCTGACGTGCCAGTGTGTTGAATACGTTTTCCAGTCGCGCTTCATTCATCTGGTTTTCCATATTGATCATTTGTGCTTCGCTGAACTTGCGTCCTGTTACGATATAGAACTGGCATCCGGATGAGGCTCTTTCCGGATTGACTTCATCTCCGGTACGTGCTGCCGCCAGAACTCCTTTCTTATGAAAGAATTTTGTATTGAATTCTGCCGGAATGGTATAGCCTACATCTCCATTGCCCAGCATGGCAGTGTCTGAAGCATGTTTGCTTTCCGGATCACCGGCTTGTATCATGAAGTTCTTGATAACCCGGTGGAACAACGTACTGTCGTATACACCTTCTTTCGCCAGCTTGATGAAATTATCCCGATGCTTGGGAGTTTCATTGTATAGTTTCACTGTAATGTTACCCAGGGTTGTTTCCAGGAGAACCTGTGTCTCGTTACTTTTTTCCATATTGGTATTTTTTTGTTGACGGCTGTTGCATGCAGTCATGCAAGTTGCTATCAGGGTTAATAAAACAAGTTCTTTTTTCATATTGTGCATTCTAATTCTTTGCAAATTTACGAAAAAGTTTCTAGAATGGATAGCCGATGGCAAAATGAAGTCCCATACCGTCCTTGAATCTGAGGATGTTATAGTAACCGGATTTACCGGTGTCGTAAGGCACGTGCAGGGCAATACCCCAGTCAAGACGGAGTACCAGGAAGGAGAAATCATAGCGGATGCCGACTCCGGTTCCCAGGGCGATGCTGTCAAAGAAGTGGTTCAGACTGAATTCGGCATTGGGGCGGGCTTCGTCTTTTCTCAGCAGCCAGACGTTGCCTGCATCCAGAAATGCGGCTCCATTTAAGTTTCCTCCAAGGAAGTTGGAGAAGATACGGAAACGGTATTCCAGGTTGGCTTCCAGCTTGATATCACCTGTCTCGTCCACATACGAGTAGGAAGAGGAACTTGCAGGATGGAAGCGTCCCGGTCCGATAGACCGTATGGTGAAGGCACGGATGCTGTTGGCACCTCCGACATAAAACTGCTCACTGTAAGGAGCGATTGTTTTATTTCCGTATGACCAGATCACACCTCCCATGATACGGGAAGCCAGCTGGTGCTTTTCGCTGAATGTATACAGATGTCTGAATTCAGATGTAAACTTCAGGAACTGGGCAAAAGGAGTGCCCAGCAGCTTCTTGTCCTTTTGACTGAACTTTTGTCCGAAAGCTGCATATATCAGAGAAGTAACGTTTCCGGCAGACGTTACAGAGTTCTCCCACCAGATACGGTTCTTCTTTTTCTTGTAGGTGTCGTCGTAGGTCAATGTGTAGGTGACTGACGGAATAAACTGGTCATCCAGACTGTGGAACAGCATCGGATTGGCATTGGCTATTGAATCAAAGCGTGCCGTGCGGTGCTGGAGGGTGTTGAATGCCAGGTGCAGAGGTGTTACGGTATGCTTCATGCTGCGTTTAGGCTGGAAGCTGTAAGATACGGTTCCACCGAAAGAAAGCATTTTGAAATAACGTGCACGGTTCACCTGCTCGGCATACACCTTGAAGTTTGTATGCGACGGGAAGCGGAACGGGTCGATCCGATTGCGCACCCATGGAAGAATCAGACGTGGGAATTCCAGCGAAAGTGCTGCTCCCAGTTCATAGGAGTTCATGACAGAACTTTCTCCATCGACGGTCGAACTGGTCTGCCACTCGTAAGAACCTTTTAATTCCAGGTTGAGAGATGCTCCCATGCGCTGGAAGTTTTTCTTGGAAAGATTGAAAATGGCTCCAGGTCCGGTCTGCTTGGTACTTTTGGTTGTGACGTTTAATTCCAGTTCACTGTCGTAAGGCAAATCGAATGTAGCATTGACGCGTACGTCCAGCGTGTCGGTAACAATGCTGTCGTTCATGCGGGGGATGTAGCGGAATTCACTGAATTTGAATACTCCCAGACGGGCCAGTGCTTCTTGCGTATAGTTTTGTTTGATCTGCGAATATTGTTCTCCCGAGCGGTAAAGAAAGCGTTTGCGCAGCACACCGTACCGCAATCCCGCTTGTCGCCTGCATAATGAACCGTAAAGTTCCGTGTCTGCATGGAGTCAGTGGGCTGTTCTCCGTTGTATCCTGTCAGGTACACCGAAGTATTTCCTATATAATAGGTGCGCAGGGCTTCCCGGGGCACACTGGCCTTAGGGAGAATCTTCAGATTGACATATCCGGGATGCATCAGGGTATCTGCCAGAAATGTAATGAAGTCTGTCCGGTAATAGTAATATCCGTTGTTGCGGAACAGGTCGACGAGGCGCTGCCGTTCTTCATTCAGTTTAGTGACATCGAAATGATCCCCAGGCTTGATGATACGCTCTTTGTAAGTTGCTTGTATCATGCTGTCTGCACGCGGACTGAATCCCTGATAGCGGATGGAGTCCAGATAATAAGGCTGCCCCATATTGACATGATAGGTCAGCTTGATAGCCCGCGGATTCTTGGTACTGTCTACTTGATACGTGACATTGCCGTTGAAATAGCCGTAATCATGCAGCAAGTTGCTGGCAACTTTCACCCGTGTGTCCGGATTGACAGTCGACAACAGGACCGGTTCGGCTGCCAGTTTCTTGAAGATCCATTTCCCGAGTCCTTTTTCATAACGTTTGAAACTGTTGTATATCCATAGTCCGAACGGGAAGGGAATACGCTTCTTGGCACTTCCGAAAAATGAATTGTTCGGGGCAATGCTGATGGCCGCTTCTACCTCAGCCAAAGCTTTTTCTCCCATGGGACTCTGTCGTTCCGGTTGATATGAATGTCCTTGATACCTGTATACAATACTTCTCCCTCCGGCAGATTGCGGGTGGTGGAACAGGCTGTACCCATGAGCAGGAGCAGAAGTACCAGCAGTATATTATAGTTTCTTATCTTCATCCTTTGCTTTTTCATGATTCTTCTTTTTGTTTCTAAAGATGAATAACTCGCCCAGTCGGCTTACCTTCTTGCGAAGCACGATACCGGCTCCGGTTTCAATGACTTCACCTTCCAGGACACTTTCGTAGTTCTTGTCGTGGAATACCTTGATGTATCGGGTTCCGCTGTTGTCCAGACGGTATTCGATGGAAACGTTGTCGATGAAGGATTCATCCTGTTCCACATTGTTACCCGTCGAGATCTTACCGCCGATGACAATGCGGAAACGGTTGTTCCAGAAGCGTTTTGCGAACTGGAAGTTATAATCCGTACGAGTCGAACCGTCTTCTCCCTGATCGCTGGTTTCCATACCGAAGTTGACATCGAAGCCTTCAGTGCACTTCCGGCAATGTTGTTGATTTCGCTTTGCAGGAAGGAGTTCAGGGCACTGTTGGCATCAAACCCGCTGCTGCCCGCCGTATTTCCTTCGGCCAGATACATACCGGTAACCAGCATGGTCACTGCCAGTTTGTTTCTTTCTTCAGCAGACATGGATGCCAGTTCGTTCTGTACACTTCCGTCATCGGGCGCTTCCAGCGTAAAGAGGAAACCAAGATTTTCCAGCCGGTTGGTAATGCTGACTCCTACATCAAAGTTCACGGTGCGCGATGCTTGTCCTTCCTGAGCTACGGAGGCGCGTACACGTTCGGACGCCTTGATATTCAGGTTCGGGTTCATGACGTTTCCTGTCCATTCGATATAGCTTCCGTCGCGGATATGGAATGTCTTCAACGGAATGATCGGCATTTCATATTTCATCTCACCGCTCATAAGCGAATACCGGCCGTTTAATACCATCGTTCCTTCCGGTGTGTACTGGAAGGACAGGTCGCCTCCTCCTTCTACCAGCATGTAGTTGCTTCCGTTTTCGTTCAGGTCGACCTTGCATTGTACGGCCTCGTCTATATGGAGCGTCATCAGCAAGTCGATACCTCCCAGCGGAATGGTTGGAATCTGCCGTTTCCGGATATCTGTCGTATCGTTGAAATTGACGAATGTAACAGTTTCTCCCAACCGGTCTTCAACGGTAAGAGGAGAATCTTTCAGGATATAGGTAAAGTCACTGCTTCCCAGAATATTCATATTACCTCTGACTACCAGTGCATCCACTCTTCCTTTGACTCTGGAATTGAAGTCGACGTTCAGTTTTCCGTAGACCAGTGATTCTTTGGTACGTTTGGCATTGAAAACCTCAAAGTTTGAGGCGTTCATCTGCAGGTCGAGTGTCATGTTGGCCATATCGGAGAAATCAACATCCCCGTTGATGCGGAACGGTGATTTACCTTGTGTAAAGATCTTGAACTGGTTAAAATTCAGTTACTGTCGGTGATCTTGACTGGCTGATTGTCAAAACGCAGGTTCAGGGATGCCTGCGGAATGCCGACCGTGACGCTGTCCAGAGCAATTTCCCCGTTCATTAGCAGTTTGCTTGAAGGGCCGGCAATCGTCATGTTTCCGTCCAGATCGCCGTCGAGTACAGCCATCCGGTCGGGGATGAATGTATTGGCCAGTTGCAGAGGCAGATGATGAAGTTCCATCTGTGCAGACAGACTACCTTCTTCCTGCGCAGGTGTGGCAGAGAAATAGGAACCGCTCATACTGGCTATTTCGTTGTCGTTGAGGGTTACATACCCGTCAATCCGGTGTTCTCCGGTTTCTTTGGGCAGGTAGACAGCGCTCAGTGCCCAGTCACCCATCGGCTGCTGGTTGTAGGCCAGGCGGTCAATGCTTACTTCTGCGGAGATCAGTGATTCCTTATTGTTCTGTACATAGTGGGTTTCCGCACTGATCAGTCCGGCGATGTCGGGCATGTAGGGCACAATTCTCCGGAACTCGGCAATGTCAATCCGGTTAAGTGCCAGGGTCAGATCCTGCTGCACGGTTGAATCCGGAGTTGAATAGAAATGGATACCAGTATGGTTTTCATCAAACAGACTCAAATTGGCCTGGATACGTCCGTTATCGCTGATGTTTACGTAATTATGCGGATTGGCATGGAAGGTACGATATACCAGTGTCGGATTTTCCGGCGATACATGTACGCTGAATCCGTACTCATGGATACGTGCCAGCAGGCCGAGTGAAACTCCACATTCTTTTTTTCCGTTCAGATAAGTGATCAGTGTATGGGCATCGTCGCTGCCAATATCTCCTTCAACAGATACGTTAAAGGCTTCCTGGAAAGGTTTGGTACCGGCTTTGACACCGCTGCTGAACAGGATTTTCCCATCTGCCTGCGACGTATTGAAATAGATGGTATCCAGAGACAGACTGTCGGTGCGTAATCCGTAAAGATAAGCATCTCCCTTCAGACCCAGTTCAGGAGATGTCTCCAGACTGACTTCATGCGGTTGTAGTTCAGCTGTTGGGCCGACAGGAAATTGGCAATCGGGTTGTCTGTTCCGGAAAATATTCTGAAGCTGGTGGTCGGGAGAGTCCGTTTCAAGACCTCCTGATCGATTTTCTTTTGTTTCCATTGCTCTGCCATCAGCCTGCTGGTCCGTTCAAGCCGTCTGGAAAGCCGTTCGATTCCGTCTTCCGAACGGAACAGAAAGACAAGATCCCCGGCATTGGCAAACGCTTGATCGAGTCGCTGGCCGTATTGAGTCCCAGATGGATATCTTTGGCCTTGAAGGTCTTCTTGGGCGTGATAAGCTGGATTCCCGTAATATCTGCCCGGATACTGTGCTTTTCTTTCATGTCCGTCTTCAGGCGGATGCCGATATTCTGAGAAGTCTTGAAAGGCGATGCCACCAGGTTAAGTCCCTGCCAGTCCAGCCGCTGTACGTCCGTGTTGAGTGTTGCTTCAATCTCTTTGGGATGAAGCAGGGCTTCCAGTTGTGCAGATATGGCCATCAGATGATCCGCAGCCTTAAAATTCGCCTGTGCCCTGGATTGTTTGAGCCCGGCGTCCAGTTCGATGCCGGATAATATTCTGGTGGCATATTGCAGATGTACCAGCCGGAATCCGGCCTGTAGGGAAGTTCTGGGTGAGAAGAAGTCAAATCCCTGTCCTTCCGCGTCCAGTGAAGCGGTAAGTGTAAACAGAGAGTCTTTCGGCAGAAAGGCATGCAGATCCAGTTCGTGGATATCCAGCTTTGTCTGATAAGCTTCTTTGGCCAGATCATACCGGGCCAGTAGGTTGACATTGCCGGAATCCTTTGCCAGTTTGAAGTCTGCGTCAAGAAGATTTCCCTTGAGTTTGATGAGGCCGTTCAGGGATGTTCCTGCCGGAACGAGCAGGTCTCCGGTCAGTGCCTGAAGGAACTTCATGTTCTGTGTATGCGCTGCCAGGGTGAATTCTCCTTGCCGTTTCAGGTGTCCAGCGGGAGATCAACCGTTCCATGGGCTTCCATCCGGAACGCTTCGGGCTGGGAAATGCTGAGAGATGTCAGCTCCAGCCGGTTAAGGTTACCGTCCACTCCGGCACGGATCTGGAGCGGAGACGACGGGAAGCGCTGGCGGAACTCTTCGGGAAGTCCGGGAATGAATTTGAACAAGTCGTTTTTGCCGATCTCGGCCATCAGCCTTCCACTCATCGAACCATCCTGTCCGGGTGTGGTGGCACTCCAGTCGGCCAATGCCTGAAAGTCCAGATGAGAATTTTCTGTCTTCAGCTGGAGTGAAGGGATACTGATTGTCTTGCTGTTGGAAACGAGGTGTCCTTCCGTAGACAACACCTGGAGACCGGAACGTTCTTTCAGTTCCAGCTGCCGGATGCTGGCCCGTATATCGTTGCCCGCGTAATAGATTGAGTCAATGCCGATCTGGATATTGCTGACGGCAATGTGTGCAGGTCGAAGCCTCATCGGCCAGCGGGCTGTTTCCGCTGTTGTAGCTGGCCTGTCCGTCCGTGAGATTAAATGTGCCGATGGTATATGCAGCGTTGTGAAGATCAATGAGTCCGTCTCTCACGGATGCTTTTCCTACGCGCAGCTGCATGTCCATGCTGTCGAGCGGCATTTTCAGAGCAAAAGCAACGTTACTTAAATCGACTTTGTCGAGCCGGATTTTCCAGAAGGGCGGGGGAGTCTGCGTTGTGTCGGCAGCCGTTGTGTCGGCCAGACACAGGGACAGATCAGCATCTTTCAGCCGGATCGTATTGACAATGGCAGTTTCGGGAGTCAGGTCCACGCCGTGTGACTCGATGAAGCAGTCCCCAGTTTTCCTTTCAGGAGCATGCCTTCCATAAGCTGGGCCGTGTTTACTGAAGCATTTTTCAGTTCGAAACCGTCCAGTTCCACCTGTTTCTTGAAGAGCGGCATCAGCTGAATTTTGACAGTCAGCTTGTTGACATCCAGTATGGTGTCCTGCCGGTCAATTACCTGCGTTTCGTGGACGACCAGATCAAGCGGGAACGAAAGTGAGAGTCGTCCGATGTGTATCTGCATGCCCGTTGCTTCGGAAGCATATCGGGTCGCCTTGTCCACCAGAAAGTTCTGGACAGGAGGTATGTATAGCAAGATACATATAATTATGAAGAGGGCAATGGGAGTCAACAAGACAATCCCCACCCATTTGAATAGTCTTTTCATTGCTTTCATCTAGCTGTATTATCATTGCGAATATATAAAAAATAACCGAATGCGTGATATTTTGTTTAAGAAGTCTTTCGATGGATTCATATTTTATTTTTACCTTTGTGCAGTTACTAACTTTTTAAATAAGACTTATGAAACCAACCTTATTTGTATTGGCTGCTGGTATGGGAAGCCGTTACGGCGGTTTGAAGCAGCTCGACGGACTGGGTCCGAACGGTGAAACCATCATGGATTACTCTATTTTCGATGCAATCCGTGGCGGATTCGGAAAATTAGTTTTCGTTATCCGTAAGGATTTTGAAAAAGATTTCCGTGAAAAGATTGTCAGCAAGTATGAAAATCATATTCCGGTAGAAGTAGTATTCCAGGACATCAATGACCTGCCTGCAGGCTTTACTTGTCCGGAAGGACGTGTAAAACCCTGGGGTACAAATCATGCTGTACTGATGGGTAAGGACGTGATCAAGGAACCGTTTGCTGTGATCAATGCTGACGACTTCTACGGAAGAGACAGTTTTGCTGTATTGGGCAAATATCTGTCAGAACTTCCTGAAGGAGCAAAGAATGATTACTGCATGGTAGGTTTCCGTGTTGGAAATACACTGTCTGAAAGCGGTACCGTTGCCCGTGGTATCTGTTCTGCTGACGAAGCAGGTCACCTGACTACTGTTGTTGAACGTACCGAAATCATGCGTGTAGACGGCGTCGTTTCTTACAAGGACGAAGAAGGCAAATGGGTAGGAATTGAAGATAACACTCCGGTTTCTATGAACATGTGGGGCTTCACTCCCGACTATTTCAAATATTCAGAAGATTATTTCGTTGACTTCCTGAAAGCTAACATCGGTAACATCAAGAGTGAATATTTCATTCCGTTGATGGTTAACAAGCTGATCAACGAAAAGACTGCTACTGTGAAAGTTCTCGATACTACTTCCAAGTGGTTCGGTGTAACTTATGCAGCTGACCGTCAGAGTGTAGTAGACAAGATTCAGGCATTGGTTGATGCCGGTGAATATCCTGCAAAATTGTTCTAAAAAATAGCTGACCGTTTTTAGACGGTGACTGGCAGATGCGGAATGCTTCCGCAGGCGTATACGCTTCGTTTGCCGGTCACCGTCTTTTTTGTGTCTTTTTGTTCCGTTCGCACCGTGTATACGTTGCGGCAAAATCGACCGCACGTTTCCGTCTCATCGAGTAGTACTATTCAGGCTCATCGTGCGGTCGATTCGGCCTTAACGACCGCACGTTTCCAGACCATCCTGCAGATGCCTTCTGCGGCCTTCTGAAAAGGCCACGGGCTTTTAAAAAAAATGTTTCGGCGTTTACGGAAAAACGTCTCGGGCTTTTTAAAAAACGTTTCGGCGTTTAAATGGGAGGAATTGCGGGGCAGGTGAATTGCCGGAGCGGGAATAAAAAAAGAAGACCGCCGGTTGCATCTGCTTTCTTGCGGTCTTCTCTGGTGATCCAGCTGGGGCTCGAACCCAGGACCCCAACATTAAAAGTGTTGTGCTCTACCTGCTGAGCTACTGAATCAATCCTTATTTGCTATCATTTCCTGATTGCGAGTGCAAAGGTACGTACTTTGTCGGAAACTACCAAATATTTGAACGGTTTTTTACAGAAAATCTTGCCTATTTACTTTCTTTCTCTTGATTGTCAGTGCTTTCTGCTTCCGGAAAAACTGCCAGATCTTTTTTGCGGATGTATCGTTGGTAGTAGGAAAGCAATAATGTGGTGCCGGGAAGAGCTATAATCATTCCCAGCATTCCCATGAGGGATCCCAGATGGAAAGCGAAAGCAGAATGATGGCAGGATTCAGTCCGGTAATCTTTCCCATGATTTTCGGTACGAGAATCATGTCCTGTATGGCCTGTACTACTGCGAAGACCACAAGTGCAAGTCCCAGTGTCCACCAGAAACTTTCTCCGGTATCGGCAGCTTTCAATAAGGCCAGCAGGATGGTGGGAATAAATCCGATGATCTGCAGATAGGGAACCATGTTCAGCAGGCCGATGAACAGTCCCAGTCCGATAGCCAGGGGAAAATCGATAATAAGGAATCCGATGCTGAACAGGATACCCACGCAGAATGCCACGAGTGCTGTCCGCGGAAATAGCGGTTCATGCTGGTCTTGATGTCCGTGGTGAGACGAAGCGCCATCCCCTGATACTTTTTTAGGAAGAAGTGTGATCCATCCGTTGGCAATCTGCTCGTAATCGAGCAGGATAAAAAAAGAGGTAGAGGATGATAATAAATAAGGTGAATATGGCCAGAATGATGTTGTAGGAGGTGGAAAGCAAGGTCCATACCTTGGGAAGAAGCTTTTGTATGGCACTTACAATATTGTCGGTCGTGATATTGTTCTGCAGCCAGTTAAAGTCAATGTTCTTGCGGATGAATTCGCTGACGGTTTCCGGTATGGCAGCATGATTCCTGTCTTCGATCAGATAGATTTCAATCAGTTCTTTCAGTTTGGCACATTCTTCGATCATGGGAGGAACGAAAAAGGAGAATGCAATGCCGCCCAATACCACCAGGGTCAGCATGACAGCCAGAATAGACAGCACGCGGCTTCGCAGGCGGAGCCGGTTCTGATAGAATATAACCATGGGGTAGGTGAGGTAAGCAATCAGCCAGGCGATGAAGAAAGGCAGTAACACTCCGCTTAATCTGTTCAGAAGGTACAGAATGGCAATAATGACAGCTCCACTCAGGACTCCGCGGATGAAGCTGTCGAACGTGATTTTCTTTTGGGGAAGCATAATGGCTTTTATTTGGAACTTTCTTTTTCAAGTGCTTTCCGGTAGCAGTTGCGGCACAGGGGTTCGTATTCTTCTTTTTCCCCCAGCAAAACCCGTTTGTCGTTGTGGACTGTACGGTGGGAAACGTAGGCCAGATCGCCGCACTTTACGCAGATGGCATGTACTTTGGTCACTTCGTCTGCAATGGCACACAGGGAAGGAATGGGACCGAAGGGAATTCCTTTATAATCCATGTCGAGTCCGGCCACAATCACACGGATGCCGTTATTGGCCAGTTCGTTGCAGACTTCCGTCAGTCCTTCGTCAAAGAACTGGGCTTCATCGATGCCTACCACGTCAATCTCGGAAGTGAAAAGCAGGATGCTTGCCGAAGAGTCAACCGGAGTAGACGGAATGGAATTGTTGTCGTGCGACACCACTTTTTCCTCTGAATATCGGACATCAATGGAAGGTTTGAATATTTCCACACGCTGCCGTGCAAAGGTGGCACGTTTAAGGCGGCGTATCAGTTCCTCGGTTTTCCCTGAAAACATAGAGCCGCAAATCACTTCGATCCGTCCTTTCCGGCAAGTTTCAGCCTTGTGGCCTTCTGAAAAAACAACCATAAGCAGTTTATTTTTTGTATTGATTTTTGTTTTGAGATTACATCTTTGCCTGCAAAGATACGATTTTCAGAAAGATTTGGAAGTGAAGTTTCGGAAAATATACAACATCTGTTAAATCTTAAAGTAAAAACATCGGTGGATATAAAAACTTTCTATCTTTGCTCAGAAAGATATAGATGATGATATGGGAAAATTGTATGTAGTTCCTACCCCGGTAGGAAATCTGGAAGATATGACTTTCCGGGCTATCCGGGTGTTGAAGGAGCTGACCTGATTCTGGCGGAAGATACGCGGACATCAGGGATTCTGCTGAAACATTTTGAAATCAAGAATGCGATGCAGTCGCACCACAAATTCAATGAACACAAAACGGTGGAAAGCGTCGTCGAACGGATTAAGGCCGGTGAGACCGTAGCTCTGATCTCCGATGCCGGTACGCCGGGGATTTCCGATCCGGGCTTTCTTGTTGTTCGCGAATGTGTGAGAAACGGTATTGAAGTGCAGTGTCTGCCCGGTGCAACCGCTTTTGTTCCGGCGCTGGTTGCTTCCGGATTGCCGGATGAACGCTTCTGCTTTGAAGGATTCCTGCCGCAGAAGAAAGGCCGGATGACACGTCTGAATGCTTTGGCTGAAGAAACACGTACGATGATTTTTTATGAGTCACCTTACCGCCTGGTCAAGACACTGACACAGTTCATGGAAATATTCGGGGCTGACCGTCCTGTTTCTGTCTGCCGGGAAATCTCCAAGATCCACGAAGAAAGTGTGAGAGGTACTTTGCAGGAAGTGGTTGCCCATTTCACGGCAACGGAACCCCGCGGAGAGATCGTCATCGTTTTGGGAGGAAAAGAAAACTAAATTATAAACTCTAAACTGTAAGATTATGAAGAAAGTTGCATTATTTGCGTTATGTGCTGCCGCATTGATGACAGCATGTGACAATGCCGGTCAGAGCAAAGATGCATTGAAGGCTCAGAATGATTCTTTGATGCTGGAACTGTCCAACCGTGATGCTGAGCTGGATGAAATTATGGGATCGTTCAATGAAATCCAGGAAGGATTCCGTGAAATTAATGAAGCTGAAAATCGTGTGGACCTGCAGGGAAATATGGAAAGCCAGTCTGTGTCCAATAAGATTAAAGACGATATTCGCTTTATCAGTGAGAAGTTGAAGGCTAACCGCGAACAGATTGCCAAACTGGAAAAGCAGTTGCAGAACAGCAATTACCAGTCTGCACAGTTGAAGAAAGCGATCAAGAACCTGACTGCTGAGTTGAATGCCAAGCAACAGCAGATTGAAACATTGCAGGCTGAACTGGCTTCAAAGAATATCCGTATTGCAGAACTTGATGAAGCTGTTGTTGCTTGAACAAGAATGTAGATGAACTGAATGCAGAAAATGATGCGAAGACTAAGACAGTGGAAGCTCAGGACAAGGCATTGAATGCAGCCTGGTTTGTATTCGGTACCAAGTCAGAACTGAAAGATCAGAAGATCCTGAAGAAAGGTGACGTGTTGAAGGACAGCGAATTTAATAAGGATTACTTCACTCAGATTGATATCCGTACAGACAAGGAAATCAAGTTGTACTCTAAACGTGCAGAGCTGCTGACTACTCATCCGGCAGGTTCTTATGAACTGGTGAAGGATGACAAGAACCAGCTGACACTGAAAATCACTAATCCGAAAGAATTTTGGAGTGTATCCCGCTATCTGGTTATTCAGGTACGCTGATATTATTCCAGCACATCGAATATATAAAAAATCCGGCTCGGACATTGGTCCGGCCGGATTTTATGGATTTCATCAGGTTGAGGCTGATCAGTTGGCTGCAGCAGAATCAGTTCTTCCGTACAGCTGCCGAAGGAACCGGCGCTTACGGTAAATTCCAGTTCAACGGTAATGACTCCGTTTTCCAGCGTTCCGCTTCCGGCCACGTACAAGGTACCGTATCCGCTGATATCGCTGGCTGCAGCCTGCTGGTCAACGGTAACGGTTTTGCCATCCTGTGCTACCTTGAAGATGATGTCATAACCTTCTTCATACAGTCCGATAGCCTTGTACCAGGTAGTCTGGTCTGCCTTCTGGATTTCTGCGGTTCCTGTAGCTTCAAAGAAAGTTGAATTCAGGGTACCTGTACCCAGTGAGGTATAAGTGTAGTCCCGGAAAATGGAAATGATCTTGGTCATTGTTGCATCAACCGGAGCAACAGTCTCGTCCAGAGTGATAGCCAGCTGGTAAGTTTCTCCCGGTGTGATGTCACCTACGGAAACATGCAGAGAGCTGCGTCCTTCTCCCGCTTCGAAATTTACTTCGGAAGGAACTTGAATGGTAGACGGTAGAGGCAATGCATTTCCGTCAGCATCCAGCAGTACAGCGCTGGTCACTTTGATGGTTGCAGGTGCTTCTGTCTGTGCACGTACCACTTCTACATCAAAACCTTCATAACCGGAAGAGGGGAATGATACGGATTGAGAAGCAGTAATGAATGTGGCTCCAATGGTCGAGCTTTGGTAAACATCCGTCAGGTTGTCCGTGTCGCAGGAAGAAACCAGCAGTGATGCCATGGCGACACTTATTCCAAGTATATATCCTTTAATTTTCATATTCGTTCGTTTTTTGATTATTTAGTATCTCCCACCGGATTCTGGTCTTTTATAGGATCCATGTTAATATTACCGTCGAACTCAGTCTGAGGGATAGTCAATACCCACATATAACTTTCCGGATCGTTGCTCGGACGGTTGGTCAGCAAGGTGGCTACCGGCCATCCCATTTCGGTCGTGCGGACAAATCCCTGTTTCAGACGGCGGATATCATAGATACGTCCGATCTCTCCCCATAATTCGATACGGCGCTGAGTGATGATTTCTTCCAACAGAGAGCCTGTTACATCGGTTGTCAGTTTGCCTAATGCAGCACCTGTCTTGTTGCAAGTGTAGCCATCTACACGCTTGCTCATTACAGAAGTCAGGTCTTTAATGGCTTCGGCTTCTTCTCCCAGACGGCATTCAGCTTCGGCTGCAGTCAGGTACATTTCTTCTACACGCATCCAGATATAATCACCGGTCCAAGTCTGTGTGTCCGAGAAACGGAACTTGTTTTGCATGTAGCCGTAGTCTCCGTTGCGCTCATCTGTCGGGTCCCACCATGCACGGCGAGTATCAGCTGTACTCATCTGGTTGTAAAGTGTTTTGCTGATTTCCTTGTATGCACCGCTGTTGGCATATCCTGATCCGTCAGCATCCATGTGTGAGAAGAAACTTGCATACATGGTTGACTGGTCGGAAATGATTTCAGCTCCCCACATGACATTTGCGGCACTGCTGTTGTTGAGTCCGGCAAAGTTTTCAACAGGAAGCACTGTGCACTGGCTCGCTGTAATGGCTTCCTTGGCTGCAGCTTTTGCTGTATTCCAGTCTTCCATAACCAATGCGATACGTGCTTTCAGTCCCAATGCGGTTGCATAGTTAATGTGGCTGATGTGCTTCCGTTCGGTTCCGTTCAACAGTTCGATAGCCTTGTCAATATCGGAATTCAGCTGGTCATACACTTCCTGTACGGTTGAACGCGGGTTTCCTTGTGTTCCGGCTACGGTCGGTTCCGTATAGATCGGGCAGCAAGGCTCTGATTCATGTCCTTTGTATGTGCGGGCAAAGGTTTGAGCCAGCATGAAGTATGAGTAGGCACGGATGGCATAAGCCTGTCCGATTACATAGTTGACATCTGCCTTTTCTCCTTCCATGGTGGATTCAGCTGCCAGAATATAGTTGGCGTTTGAAATCCAGGTATAGTAGCAGTTCCATACATCATAGGAACGCCAGGCTGTAGAAGTGTAGCGGGATTTTACGTTGTAGAGACAGTCAAACCAGAACCATCCGCTTCCCTGAGCTGCCTGAATCATGTCTTCACCCATAAGATCGGCCATCAGTGTATAAGAACTGATACCGAAACTCTGGTGTGTATTGGCACTAGGTGACCAGGAAGCATACATGGAACGATAGATACCGTTCAAGGGTACCAGAGCAGCATTAGCATTTGCCAACAAGCCTGTTCCGGACATAGAATCAGTCGGTGAGGTTTCCAGTGCACTTTCCAGACAGGAAGACAGGGTTACACAACCTAACAGTCCGACCATTGCATATTTGAATATCTTTTTCATATTTTCGAATCTTTGTTTGTTAAGCAATTAGAAATTAACTTCAACTCCAAATGAGAATGTCTTGTTGGGTGAGTAGCTGTAGTTTGTTTCTCCTGCAAAGTTGTATTGTGGATCCATACCTTTCAAATGGCTGAATATAGCGAGGTTATCAACAGAACCAAATACACGTACGGAGTTCAGGTGCGCTTTGTTCATCCATGCTTTCGGCAGGTTGTAGCCCAACGTAATGTTCTTGATGGTGAAATAAGACGCATCAATCAGGAAACGGTCAGTTGTTGTGTACGTACCTCCAACTTCTACACGGGGAACATCCGTGATATCTCCCGGCTTCTGCCAGCGGCGTAATTCGTGAGTGTTCCATGCGTTGTTGAAGTACGTATTGTTCATTGAACCAGCATAAAGGCTATCATAAACTTTTCCTCCGATAGAGTAAGTGGTCAGGATAGAGAGGTCGAGGCCTTTCCATGACAGGCTTGTTCCCAAACTACCATACAGATCAGGAATACGGCTTCCTAAATAGTATTTGCTGGTAGCGGCCTTTTCATAGTCACTGCTGATACGTTCATTGATACGGTTGCCGTTTTCGTCGGTATCATATACCCAGTAAAGCTGTGCTCCCGTAGCAGGATCAACTCCCGCAGACTTGGCCATATAGAATGTATTGACCGGCATGCCTTCTTTGATACTGAATACACCGCTGATGATTTCATCGGATTCTCCAGTCAGTTTCAGGACTTTATTCTTAACCGTAGATCCCATCCAGGTAATATCCCAGTTGAAATCATCTGTACGGACAGGAGTAACTCTCAGTTCAAGTTCAAAACCGCTGTTACGCATGTTGCCGACGTTGGCATTATAACCGTTGAATCCGGTAGATGTTGCCATCGGGTAAGACAACAGCATGTCTACGGTTTTCTTGTTATAATATTCAGCGTTGATTGCTACACGATTGTCAAATAATTGTGCTTCGACACCGACATTCATGTTGCCGCTCTTTTCCCAGGTAACATTTTTATTTTCCAGTGTTGAGATGAAACCACCGATCTGGTTTGCATTGGCCCACTCAAGCTATACAAACTTTGCCACAAGTAATAGTCGCTTGTTCCCAGTGAATTCAGAATATTGTCGTTACCCTGCTGACCGTAGCTGAGCTTGACAGAAAGGTTGTTGATCCATTTTACATCCTGAAGGAATGCTTCTTTAGAGATACGCCAGTTACCTCCGACTGACCAGAAGGTTCCCCAGCGGTTGTCCTTATAGAAACGTGAAGATCCATCACGACGTACGGAAGCAGAGAAATAATATTTTTTCATCAAAATCATAGTTGAAACGTCCCATCCATGATTCAATGCGGTAGTTGTGGGTGAAAGAATCGGCTGCATACAATGTTGTACCCGGGCGAAGTTCCAGAATTCCATCAACAAGGTTGGTCTTTCCTGCTTGCAGATATTCATATTTGTATGCATAAAATTCATGTCCCAGCATGACATCAAATCCGTGCAGACCGAAGTTGCGGTTCCAGGTCAAAAGCTGGTTGAATGTATAACTCTGCATGCGGCTGTTGTCTTTGATAAGCAAACCTCCAGCTGCTGCCTGGTTTCCATGATACATATTCATATAAGACATGCTTGACTGGCTGCGGTAGTCAAGACCAAAGTTTACAGCGAATTTCAAGCCTTTGAGAACTCCATAGCTGTCTTTGTCCGAACCGAATGTCAATCCTGTACGCATGCTGGCTACGTCGTTTTTGATTTCAGCCTTATCGTCGACCAGTCCTCCTAATGGGTTATAATCGTTGTAACTTCCCGGACGACCGTTTTCTCCATAGTCCAGTTGTGGATTTCCGTTTTCATCCAATACATTGTTTCCTTCTGCATCCTTCACGTACAATGGGAACAGAGGGGATACGAATTGTGATGAATACCATACATTGGATGTAGAAGCACCTGTATAGTCACTATAGTTTTGAACAGAGTGAGACAAAGAGGTGTTGACAAATGCATTGAACCAGTCTGTAACCTGACTGTTTACATTCGCACGTGCATTGTAACGCTGGAATCCGGTTGTGGTCAGGATACCATCTTCGTTCAGGTAGCCTAAAGAGAACATATATTTGGTCTTCTCTGTACCACCATTCAAGCCTAACTGATGTTCGTGACGGAATGCATTGTTGTTGAGCAGAGCATCCATCCATCTTTCGTTCCATGCAGATGTAGCATCGGCACGAACTTGACCTGTTGCAGGATCAATAATATTATCCCATGTGTAGTTCTTAAACGGATTATAGAGTTCGCCGCCCAAAGTAGAGCTGAGGTCGGCACGTGCCTGAGCTTCAGCATCAGCCAGTTGTATCCGCTTGTAAATACATATCCGTTACGGAGAGCTTCATAAGTCAGCTGCACGAAATCTTTCTGATTTACCATATCGTATTCCGGAATAGCTCTTGAAGACCATCCGACAGTGGAACGCCAGGTTACAGAAGTCTTACCTTCTTTACCACGTTTGGTATTGATCATGACAACACCATTGGCACCACGTGCACCATACAATGCTCCTGCAGAAGCATCTTTCAATACGGTCATAGACTCGATGTCGGCCGGATTGATAGATGAAAGATCACCGTCATAAGGAATTCCGTCCACTACGTACAGCGGATTTTGTGATGCATTGATGGAACCATATCCACGGATGACAATTTTAGAGGATTCACCAGGCTGGCCGGATCCGGATGTTGTCAGCAAACCTGTTGTCTGTCCTTCAAGTCCTTTGGACACGTTTGTGATCGGTCGAAGTTCCAGTTTCTTGTTGTCGATGTTGGATGCAGATCCTGTAAATGATGACTTCTTAGCTGTACCATAGGCTACCACCATTACTTCATCAAGAACTTCAGCATCGGGATGAAGCACCACGATTACATGAGGTTTTACAGATACTTCCTGTTGTTTCATTCCTACGAATGAAATGACTAAAGTTTCCGCCGAACTATATTTTTTGTATAAAATGGAATGTTTCATTGTCTGGACGCGTTGTTTGCCGGTTATAATGTGGTATCCTCTGCTATAACTGTTCCTCTGTTTCTACTTGAAAACTGTCCGAAAACAGGAGTCTTGCTATTGATCACTAAATCTAGGTCTGTTTTATTCCTGTACTCTTTTTCGTTCTCTAGCGGAGAAATGAACCAAAGAGTACAGGGATAAAAATCTCTATCCGGTAGTGTCTTGTTTACCGGGTTCTTCAGCTGCGAGCAGAAAAAGTTACACCTTATTATATTATATATAGCGGACACCATCTTTCATTTGGTCGTTTTTTTCATGCGAACAGCATCGCTTCAGGTCTTTAATAATTGTGTCAGAAAAGATATTGCTGTAACCTTGTGTCGTTTTAATGCTTCGATGGCCTAAAAAGTTTCTGTACTGTTGTTATCTGGGCTCCTTGGTAAATCAACAGGCTCGCATTGGTGTGTCTGGCAGAATGGAAGGAAAAATGTTGGGTGATTTGTGCCAGTTTTCCTATCCGGATCAATTCTTTATTGACCAGAGAATTATTTTTCAGTCTGAAAAAGAAATCAAGATTCTTTCTGTATTTGTTCAATAAAAGCAGAGCCTTTCCCTGAAAGAGCAGGCGTAAAGGTAATCGTGTTTCTACTCCTGTCTTCACAGAAGTAAAGACCAGCCAGATCTGTTTTTGATCTTTCATCAGATTGTCTGATGAAAGATGTGTAAAGTCAGAATATCTTAAACCTGTATAACAACAAAATAAAAACGCGTCTAAAGTATGTTGCAGATGGCTCCATCTCAGGGGTAATTTTAAGTTTTCCAGAGAAGAAATCTCTTCAGGCCGGAGGAATGTATGCTTGCTTTCTGTCATTTTTATCTTGTATTTACGAAAAGGATAATTGCTGCTGTCCATTAAATCTTGATTGATAGCTTCGTTGATGAAGGTCTTGAGGTGTTTCATGTGTTTGGCTATTGTATTAATTGTATATTGCCGTTTCCGTAAGTAAGTTTCAAATTCTTGGAGAAAACTGTATGTGAAATCTTCAAAGGTAAGTGATCTTTTAAAATCTTTCAATAAGGCCAGGGTTGTCTGTAAATTGTGTTTGGTACTTTCTTTCGAGAAGAATTTTCTACCAATGTTCACCAAAGTCAAAAAAATCAGCAGGGTGATGTTTGTAGTGTGAGGGTGTGTCCTTCAATAAGGATAAAGATATGTCTTTCCCTTCTTTCCATGCTTTCAGTTCTTTCCATTGCAGTTTGAGCATAAATTCTTGTAACATCCGGTTCAGTTCTTCCTCCTGCGGATGTTTGATGATAATTGCATGTCTGGTGTCCCATTGTTCCGGGTAAAGATAGATGTGTGTGGAAAAATAGATCTTTTTGCTTTCCAGATAAGCCTCTACTTGCACCAGAGCTTTTCCTTTCGTTATTTAAACTCTTTTTACGATTGTAAACTAAACGGTAATTAATCTTCTTCATAGGGCTTTGTAGTTAATAAAACTTTCTATATTTCATGTTTTATTGATGAACTATCACAAAATATGCCTCTTTTCTTCAGGACTCGTTTGAATCTTGCTTTTTATATTCTTTTGTTGCCTGTTAGAGTATGTTTACTTAAATAATCTGACATAAATGCATTCAATAGGTGTATAAAAGTTGTATTTATACATCATTTTTTCATCTAAAAGTGTTAAAAAGCACGTTTTGTGGCAGAAAATACTAGAAAAATAGTACTTCTTCGCTTTTTATTACTAATTTTGCGTTTTGTTAGAGTGAATGAAATTTTATTAATGTAAGGTTAAACTTTAAGAGAGATTTTTATGAGAAGAAAATTGATGCTGTTATTGACCTGCCTGTTGATAGGTATCGGTCTGGTAAACGCTCAAACTTCGAAGGTGACAGGTGTTGTCACTTCAGAAGAAGACGGGTTACCTGTAGTAGGCGCATCTATCATGGTTAAGGGTACTACAATCGGTACCGTTACTGACCTGGATGGAAAGTTTACATTGCCTAATGTGCCAAGTTCGGCGGAAACTTTGCTTATTTCATTCGTTGGAATGAAACAGCAGGAAGTGGCTGTTAAGCCTCATGTTGTCGTAGTACTTCATCCCGATTCTGAAATACTTGATGAAGTAGTGGTAACTGGTTATGGTAATTTTAAGAAAGCGTCGTTTACAGGTGCCGCTTCAACTGTAAATACTGGTAACTTGGAAAATGTGCCTGTGATCTCAGTTGAAGAAAAAATTGTCTGGTAGCGTACCGGGTGTATCACTCAGCTCGTCTTCCAGTAACCCGGGTGCTGTAAGCAGTATCCGAATCCGTGGTATGGGTTCTATCAATGCAGGTAATGATCCCCTTTACGTCATTGATGGTACTCCGGTAACCAGTGGTAACGTCAGCGAGTTCACTTACAGTGATGCTGGTACAAACATTTTGGCTACTTTGAATACTAACGATATCGAATCTATCACCGTAATTAAGGATGCCGCAGCTGCTTCACTCTACGGTTCGCGTGCTGCTAACGGTGTGATCGTTATTACTACAAAGAGCGGTAGCCAGGGTAAGACGAAAGTAAACTTCCGTAGCGACTGGGGTTTCTCAAACATGGCTATCAACTATCGTCCGCAGTTGAGCGGTGACGAACGTCGCGAACTGTTGTGGACAGGTTTGAAGAATTACGGCTTGTATGGTCAGGGTGCTTCTGAAGCAGAAGCTGCTGCATTTGCAGATTCAAACATTGATTCTTTTGCTGCGAAACCTGCTAACGGCTGGACTGACTGGAAAGATGAATTGTTCAAGACTGGTGGTCACCAGAACTATCAGGTAAGCGTATCAGGTGGTGGACAGAACACTCAGTTCTACTCATCTTTGTCTTATACTAAGCAGGATGGTATCATTCAGAACCAGGGTCTGGAACGTTTCACAGGAAATGCGAATTTGACTCATACTTTCAAGAGACTGACCGTTCAGGTAACAAGCCAGTTCTCTAAGATGATTCAGAAGAAAACAAACGAAGGTACTTCTTACGATGGTGCTGTTGCCAACTATGCATTCTTCCAGAGTCCTTCTTCTACTCCGTACAATGAAGATGGTTCGTTGAATAATGGTTGTGGTATGTTTGGTGTAAACCCCTTGTATGAATTCCAGCACAGCTCTGACCGTGCTACTATCATCAAGGCATTCAATACAGTTAAGGCTACCTATAATATTTGGGATAACTTGAACTTGAGTGAAAAGATTTCTTACGACTACATGACCAATACCAACGACGTATTGTGGGATAGATATTCTAACAATGGTGGTCCTGGTGGTGTTATGCAGCGTATCATTAACAGAAATGAACAGCTGAACACTCAGACTCAGTTGACTTACAACAAGGCTTTCGGTGAACACAACATTGATGCTTTGCTTGGCTTTGAAACAGAAGATAACAAATATGCATACAACTACCTTTCAGGACAGGATTATCCGGGTGATTTGTATGAATTCACTAATGCTGGTTCTACTTCAGCAGATAGTAACATTCAGTCTTATCGTCTGACTTCTTTCCTGGGTCGTGTGAACTATGATTTCGGAGGTAAGTATTATCTGAGCGCAAGCTATCGTACAGATGGTAGCTCTCGTCTGGCTAGAGACAATCGTTGGGGTAGCTTCTGGTCTGTATCTGGTGCATGGAGATTTACTCATGAAAACTTCATGGAATCAACCAAAGAAGTTCTGACTGACGGTAAACTGCGTTTGTCTTATGGTGTGAACGGTACTCAGCCTTCTGTATACTATGGTTATATGAACCTGTACAAATACGGACAGAAGTATAACGGCATTTCAGGTATGGGTATTATCGGTATTGCTAATCCTGATCTGAAATGGGAAAAGAACAAGACCTTCAACGTCGGATTGGACTTGACTTTCCTGAACCGTTTCGCTTTGACATTCGATTACTATCAGCGCAAGACCAGCGACTTGATCTACGACCTTCCGGTTTCTCAGGTAGGTGGTTACTATGATTCAAGCTATGGTTACTATATGCCGGTGAACGTAGGTGCTTTGAAGAACAGTGGTGTGGAAGTAACTATCCAGACTACAAACTTCCAGACTGATGATTTCTCATGGACTACTTCTTTGAACATCGGTCATAACACCAACGAACTGGTTACTTTGAACGGTGAACAGAATGAAATCGTTTCCGGACCGCTGATCCACCGTATCGGTGAAGCTTACTATTCTTACTACTTGTATGAATACGCAGGTGTAGATCCGCAGACTGGTAAGGAATTGTTCTACAAGAACGACGGTACTGCTGATGCACGTCAGACTACAACCAATGTTTCTGAAGCTAACAAGACAATTGTAGGTAAACACGATGCGAAGGTGGAAGGTGGTTTGACCAACAACCTGAAATGGAAATGGTTCGATCTGGGCTTCACTTTCACTTACTCTCTGGGTGGAGATGCATTTGACTATGCTACATGGCAGCACAGCGATGGTGGTACTTACCTGTATAATGGTGCTGTTCCTGCTTACTACACACTGGAAGATATGTGGACAGGCCCGGGCGATACTTCAGCTAAATTGCCTGTATTCCAGTATGGTAACAATTCTCAGTCCATGTCTTCACGTTGGTTGATGTCTACTGACTATCTGCGTTTGAAGAACCTGACCTTCGGTGTTCGTATGCCTCAAAGCTGGTCAAACAAGATTGGTATGAGCAATGCACGTATCTACTTCTCTGGTTCAAATCTGCTGACCTGGAAGTCTAAAGAACTGACCGTAGATCCGGAAATGCCGGTAAGTGGTGTATGTACATTCGAAACTCCGGCTCTGAGAACCTTTACTTTCGGTATTGAATTGACTTTTTAACGTTAAGAATTAAGACAAATGAGAATATTTAGACATATATTTACAGCTACGCTTGGTGTGGCAATGACCGCCAGCCTGTCATCTTGCGTCAATAACTGGTTGGATCAGACTCCGGCTGATGGTATCGATGCGGAAACAGCTATCCAGACAAGCTCTGACCTTGCTAATGTGAGAACAGGACTTTATGCTGCAGTAAAAGGAAACAACACTTTGGTTGACTACTATGGCCGACTGATGTTTGTATACGGAGACGTTAGAGGTGAAGATATCCAGTATGAATTCAACAGTGGTAGTGGACGTGCTCAGTTCTACTATTATATGAACTATTCTACTGCTGATGATTTCAGATCTTCTTCTTCTATCTGGCAGACTCCGTATGTAGTAATTGCACGTGCAAACCGTGTGATTGAAGCAGCAGAAAGCGGTCAGCTTACAGATGCAGAGGAGGCACAGGCTGAAATTGCACAGTACACTGCTGAAGCAAAAGTGCTCCGTGCAATGGCTTTGTTCGATCTGACTCGTGTTTACGGTAAGTCCTATACGATGGATCAGGGAGCATCATTGGGTGTGCCTGTCGTTACTTCTCCTATTGAAGCCAGCGAAAAACCGGCTCGTAGTACCGTTGCTGAATGTTATGCAACAATTGAGAAAGACTTGAATGATGCTATTTCTTCTGGTGCTCTGATGACTCAGAACAATGAAGACAGCAAAGGTATATCAACGTTTGGGCTGCAAAAGCTTTGCAGGTACGTGTATATATGACCAAGGGCGACTGGAACAATGCTCTGGCTGTTGCTGAAGACATCATCAACAATGCTCCTTATTCTTTGTGGAACACTTCTGAATATGCAAGTGCATGGTCTGAAGGAAGTGCTTCTCACGCTAAGGAAATCCTGTTTGAACTGGTGATCGATGATACAACAGACTGGACAGACCGTGAAGGTATCGCTTATCTGTACTCAGATGTAGCAGGTGTCGGATATGGTGATGTTGTTGTTACAAAGGCATTCTCTGATATGCTGACTTCTGATCCTCAGGATGTAAGAAACAACATCCTTCTTGAGCCGCTGGATCCTGAATCATCATATGCCGGATATAAAGTATATATCAACAAGATGCCGGCTGTTGCTGGAGATCCTCGTTATGCTGATGTTCCGGTATTGCGTCTGTCTGAAGTTTATCTGTCAGCTGCTGAAGCTGCATTTCAGGCAGGTGACCTTAACAAGGCTGCCAGCTTGCTGAATGACATTATCAGCAACCGTACAACAGATGCTTCCAAGCAGGTAACTGCTGCCAATGTTACACTGGATCGTATCTATACAGAACGCCGTAAGGAACTCGTTGGTGAAGGACAGCGTTACTTCGATGCAATGAGACGTGGTGAAACTATCGTTCGTTACACTTCAGATGCTGATCAGGGATGGCATGATGTATTGACTGAAGAAGCCAAGAGCTTCGACCGCAACTCGAAGAAGGCTCTTCCGTTGATCCCTGCATCAGAAATGAATGCAAACCCGAACATGGTTCAGAACCCTGTTTATTAATAGACATTGAAACAGAAAAGGCAGAAGGCTTTTTCTTTTGCCTCTGAATAAAGAAACCCGGTCATTGAATAACGATGACCGGGCTTTTTTTGTCTCTGGTCTCCGGTATTTTTTTGATGAAGATGGGGTGGTGTCCTTTCAGTCATCCTCCTTTCTCCCTTTGTTCTTGCCAGTTTCCCGAAAGGATTCCACTATTTTCTCAGCATGAAACTTGAGTTTCACCAGCACAAAACTTGAGTTTCACCAGCACAAAACAAAAGTTTCACCTAGAGAAACAAAAAGTTCCACTAGGTGGAACACACAGAATCGGGCAGACAATTCCGGAAGATTGTCCGCTCGATGCATTCGGATTGTCCGCCCGATGGCATCAGATCCTTTGCATAATGCTGTCGGATTCCCCGTTCGGCTCCGGTGAATGTCCCTTTCGCTTTGCCGTTTTTCTATAATCTTTCCGAAGATGATTTCAATGGAAAATTTCCGTATATTTGCGATGTTTAGAAATAGAAACTTATCGAATGAAAGAATTTGTTATATCAGAAGCACAGACCGAGAAGGCTGTATTGGTGGGACTGGTTACTCAGACCCAGAATGAACGTAAGACCAATGAATACCTGGATGAACTGGCGTTTCTTGCTGAAACGGCAGGAGCTGAGGTGGTGAAGCGTTTCACGCAGAAGCTGGATACTCCTAATTCTGTGACTTACGTGGGTAAAGGAAAACTGCAGGAAATCAGAGAATATCTCCAGCAGCAGGCTGAGGAAGAAGAGAATGAAATCGGTATGGTCATTTTCGATGATGAATTGTCGGCCAAGCAGATCCGTAATATTGAAAATGAACTGAAGGTAAAGATCCTAGACCGTACGTCGCTGATTCTGGACATCTTTGCCATGCGTGCGCAGACTGCCAATGCCAAGACACAGGTGGAACTGGCGCAATATAAGTACATGCTTCCCCGCTTGCAGCGCTTGTGGACTCACCTGGAACGTCAGGGAGGTGGTTCTGGTGCCGGCGGCGGAAAAGGTTCGGTGGGTCTGCGTGGTCCGGGTGAAACCCAGCTGGAAATGGACCGCCGTATCATCCTGAACCGTATGGCTTTGCTGAAACAGCGTCTGGCTGATATCGATACCCAGAAGTCTACGCAGCGTAAGAACCGCGGACGTATGATCCGTGTTGCTTTGGTCGGTTATACTAACGTCGGAAAGTCTACGCTGATGAATCTGATGGCCAAGAGTGATGTCTTTGCAGAAAATAAGCTGTTTGCCACTCTGGATACAACCGTACGCAAGGTGATTATTGAGAACCTGCCTTTCCTGCTGTCAGACACCGTAGGTTTTATCCGCAAACTTCCTACTGACCTGGTGGATTCGTTCAAGTCGACTTTGGATGAGGTGCGTGAGGCAGACTTGCTGGTGCATGTAGTCGATATTTCCCATCCCGACTTTGAAGAACAGATACAGGTGGTGGACAAGACGATTACGGATCTGGGAGCCGGAGGAAAACCGACCATGATCGTGTTCAACAAGATTGATGCCTATACCTATGTGGAAAAGGCAGAAGATGATCTGACTCCCAAGACCAAAGAGAATATAACACTGGAAGAACTGATGAAGACATGGATGGCCAAGATGAATGATAACTGCATCTTCATCTCAGCCCGGAATCGGACAAATATTGAAGAATTGCGTGATCTTCTGTATAAGAAGGTACGCGAACTGCATGTGCAGAAATATCCCTACAACGATTTCCTTTATCAGAGCTACGAAGAAGAATGACGGAATGACGCTGAACTAATTGGAAGGACTATGAAACGTTTATGGATGATTTGCATGGCTTGTCTGCTGTGTCTCTCCTTGCAGGCTGAAATCAGTCACAAGCGAGTAGTGGAATGTCCGGCTTTTGTGACGGCTAACACCTCGGAAATCGAAATCCGGAAGATCACTCTGACGGATGAACAGACTCAGGTGGATGCAGTGTTTTATGGGCAGCCGGGAACTCCTGCCGTGCTTTCGTCGAAGACTTATTTGCAGACCGCCCAGTATCGTTTCCCTTTGCGTGAAGCAGACAAGGTATCTATTGACGGCCTGACTGAACCGGAGGTTATTCCCGAATCGGGCCGTCTGGAGGTCATACTTTCGTTTGCTCCCGTACCGTCGGGAATCCATGAAGTTGATTTCGTGGAAATGGAGTCGGGCTGGAATATCTGGGGTATTCAGCTCACCGAGACCGATCCGTATGTATACGTACCCACTTTCCTGGAGGAAGAAGAACCTGTTGAGGAACAGCTGCCCGATCCGCAACTGAAGATGGGGCCTGTGAAACTCAATGGCTATGTGCTGGGATATGATACACGCATGCTGATGAACATGAGTCTGAACTATAATGACAACCTGTTTCCGGAAGACTGGCAACTTCCGGTGAAAGTGCGTCAGGACGGGTCTTTCCATGTGGAACTTGATCTGGTGAAAGCCTGTAAGGCACGGCTGAAAGTGAATCAGGCAGAACTTCCCCTGTTCTTGCTTCCTGGCGAGGAACTGACCGTTTATATCCATCTTCCGGCACTGAGTATGTCGGCATCCCGCCTGCAACATCGTCGTATCGGTAAAGAACCGGTGGCATGGTTTGATGGCCTCGGGGAATCGGTTGACGGACAGATGGCCGCTATGCTGGGCCGGCACGGACATCACAAGACCGGGGGGGCATGGGAGGAATATGTCCGGAGCTGGGAACAATGTCTGGCTTCAGAAGCAGTGAAAGCCGATGTGCAGACCATTCAGCCGATGTGCGGACGGATACAACAGCGTCTTCCTCTGGAAGCTGGTGACCGGAAAGTACTGGCTTCTCTCCGTACGGCTCCGCTCAGAGAGTATCTTCAGACTAAGGAAAATATACTCCGGACAGAACTGTCACGGGCAGAATCGGTGAAGGAAGCTGTGGTGGCCGTACTTGATACAACCGTCACAGGGCCGATATTCTTCCCCGCATCATTGCGCCTCATAAGGGAAGAGCCTTGCTGATAGACTTCTGGGCAACGTGGTGTGGTCCCTGTAAGCGAAGTATGGTGGCCATGCGTCCGCTGAAAGAACGGCTGGCATCCAAAGATATTGTATTCATTTATCTGACAGGACCTTCTTCGCCGATGGCTAACTGGAAACAGGATCTGGAAAAGATGAACGGTGTGCATTACCGTCTTTCGGAAGCACAGTGGAAATATCTGTGTCAGTCATACGGCATTACAGGTATTCCGGGCTATCTCATTATCAGTCACGACGGCAAGCTTCAGGGACGTTATGTCGGTTTCCCCGGAGTGGATGTACTTGAGAAAGATCTGCTTCGTGCTTCGGATGAATGACCGTGAAACTTTTCACGTTGATTAAGGAAAAAATTCGATAATACTTTGTACCTTTGTCTGCATAATAACTAACAATTAATTTAAAATAATATGGCAACACCCGAATTCAAGTATCAGCCGATGTTTGAACATGGCAAGGATACAACTGAATACTATTTGCTTACAAAAGATTATGTATCGGTAAGCGAGTTTGAAGGAAAACCCATCCTGAAAATCGAAAAAGAAGGTTTGACTGCGATGGCTAATGCGGCTTTCCGCGATGTTTCTTTCATGTTGCGCCGTTCTCACAACGAACAGGTTGCTAAGATCCTGAGCGATCCGGAAGCCAGCGACAACGATAAGTATGTGGCTCTGACTTTCCTGCGCAATGCGGAAGTGGCTGCTAAAGGCGTTCTTCCTTTCTGTCAGGATACCGGTACTGCGATCATTCACGGTGAAAAAGGCCAGCAGGTGTGGACCGGTTACTGCGATGAAGAAGCGTTGTCACTGGGCGTTTACAAGACTTACACCGAAGAAAACCTGCGTTACTCTCAGAACGCTCCGCTGACCATGTATGAAGAGGTCAACACTCGTTGTAACCTTCCTGCACAGATCGATATCGAAGCAACTCAGGGTATGGAATATGAATTCCTTTGCGTAACAAAGGGTGGTGGTTCTGCCAACAAGACATATCTGTATCAGGAAACCAAAGCAATCCTGAATCCGGCTACACTGGTTCCGTTCCTGGTAGAAAAGATGAAGACGCTGGGTACTGCAGCTTGTCCTCCTTATCATATCGCTTTCGTAATCGGTGGTACTTCAGCTGAGAAGAACCTGCTGACCGTGAAACTGGCTTCTACCGTTTCTATGACAATCTGCCGACTACCGGTAATGAATACGGTCGTGCATTCCGCGATGTAGAGTTGGAAAAACAGGTTCTTGAAGAAGCTCACCGTATCGGTCTGGGTGCACAGTTCGGTGGTAAATATTATGCTCACGATGTACGCATCATCCGTTTGCCTCGTCACGGTGCTTCTTGTCCGGTGGGTCTGGGTGTTTCCTGCTCTGCTGACCGTAACATCCGCTGTAAGATCAATAAAGACGGTATCTGGATTGAAAAGCTGGACTCAAATCCGGGCGAACTGATTCCGGAAGAACTCCGTCAGGCTGGTGAAGGCAATGCAGTGAAGATTGACCTGAACCGTCCGATGCCGGAAATCCTGGCTGAACTGGATAAATATCCGGTAGCAACCCGTCTGTCTCTGAACGGTACAATTATCGTAGGCCGTGACATTGCACACGCCAAACTGAAAGAACGTCTGGATCGTGGTGAAGATCTGCCTCAGTATATCAAGGATCATCCGATTTATTACGCTGGTCCTGCCAAGACTCCGCAGGGAATGGCTTGCGGTTCTATGGGCCCGACTACTGCCGGACGTATGGACCCGTACGTTGATCTGTTCCAGAGCCACGGAGGAAGTATGATCATGTTGGCGAAGGGTAACCGCAGCCAGGCTGTAACTGATGCTTGTAAGAAGCATGGAGGTTTCTACCTGGGTTCTATCGGTGGTCCGGCTGCTATCCTGGCACAGAACAACATCAAGAGCATTGAATGTGTTGAATATCCGGAACTGGGTATGGAAGCTATCTGGAAGATCGAAGTGGAAGACTTCCCGGCATTCATCCTGGTAGACAACAAGGGTAATGATTTCTTCAAGCAGATCAAACCCCGTTGCACTGGAAACTGCAAGTAAATCCTTTTGTCTGAAGTTGCGTCAGGGCAGCTTCAGACGGATACATAAAAAGAGAAGCGCCTATCTTGAAGCAATGAAAGATAGGCGCTTTTATTGTAATTATCTTTGCCTAAGCTTTCCATTGAGAGGCCGTTGAAACAAGATAAGTTCTATATAATGTAAGCCGACAGGAAGTTATCAGAAAAAATACATTATTATAAAATCTATTATAAAGGGACTTTTTTGTCGCGGTTTGTTGATGACTTTATTTATTGGGTATTTTTGCTTATTCCGGATTTTATTTATGCATTGTCTTTTATTTTTGGCGGTATTATTGGTACTAATATTGTGTGAGAACTTATGCAATTATATAAACTTAAGAGGGTGCGTCACGTATGTGAACTGCACCCTCTTAAGTTTATAAACAGATTTCTGCCCGGAATGTAGAGGCTGGAAGTTCGTCCCGGTTGATTAGATTGGCCCGGGTGAATGGCTGCCAGCCATAGCGATGAAGCGAGGTTCTTTGACTTGTTTGGCATAAAGGATAATTTGATTTCCTTGAATAACGGCTGTTGCAGGATAGTATAACCCCTCTGTTTCAGCTATTTCAAATCCAACTAACTTTTCCCCATCAGAGGATTGTAATCCTTCTCCATAGTTAAATTCTATAATCACTTGATCCTTTTGGGTGTGGGCTCTTTTGAATAGTGGGCCGGAGGGAATCAGATTAAGATATCCGTATTCCTGATTCAAAGCCATCGTGCCAGTCTTTCTCCAACCGGACGTTTGTCACGTGGATGTACATCCAGTGAGTCACCTTTGTCTGATGAAACAACCATCCCCGTATGGGGAATCTGTAGCATCAGTTGTCTTTGACTGTCCCGAAACCAGGGCCAGGATGGTCGGTTGAGACTTGACAACTGAACAAAATAGAAGGGAAGTTCTGGTGATTGCCAGTTCCTGCGCCAGCTTTCCACCAAAAGTCTGAATAGCTTTTTGTGTGCATCCATATTATGGGCATTCGATTCGCTTGATACCAGATGACTCCTTTGATGGGATATTGTTCTAAAGTTCTGATACCAGCTTCGTACAAATAGCAGGGTTCATAGGGATGCCGCTGTAGGTTGTCTGTCCGTTTTTGCATGTTAGTCAGTGCTCTTCCACGTACCCATTCCTGAATGAAATCATTCTGGGTCCAATTTTTCAGGATAGAAGGAAACTGATATTCCAGTGTGCTTCGGTCTATCCAGGCTTCCGTGGGAGATCCTCCTACAGCATTGCAAATCAGTCCGACCGGTACGTTCAGGCTATCTTGAAGCATTTTTCCGAAGTAATAAGCAATTGCGGAAATTGGCAGCTTGTTGTGGGGTACAGGGTTCCCATTGAGCTGTGCGATAATATAGTAGATGATTTACGGAATCGAGAGCACTTCCCTGCCATGCCTGGTTGTCAGTAGCCCAGTTGCCCTTCATATTGTACAGGCGCAAGTCTGGATGGTTAGCTTGAGGAATGTCTTCTTTTCCAGTGGTGGCTTGTGAAAGTAAAAATTCCATGTTTGATTGTCCGGAGCATAGCCAGACTTCACCGGCAGCCACATGACGGAAGGTTCGTTTTTCTTTGCCGGCAGAAATATTCAGTTCGTAGTCGTTTCCTGTTTGAAGCGGATTGAGTGTTACTTCCCATTTACCGTCATTTCCGGTGATAGTTGTCTGTTTCTGGTGGCCGATGCAGACGCTTATTGGAGTTCCGGCATTGGCTGTTCCCCGAATAGGTAGTGGACAGTCACGTTGCAGTACCATGTAGTCTGTGAAAGTAGGAGGAAGTTTTAGCCCGCCAAAATCGCCTGTAATGGCTGAATAAATCGTTTGTGCCAGTAGCTTTGCTCCTTCCGGATTGGGATGAAGTCCGTCTGGAAACATGTTGGGATAGGCATACAGGGCTTGATGAAGATTAATGAGCTGAACCCCAGCTACACGGGAAACTGTTTCGATGGCCAGTTGAATTTCTCCATGCCAGTCACGTGTACCTGATTCAAATCGGAAATGCCGGTTTGAAATCGGAGTAAGCCGGCAGATCATAATACGGCTTTTGGGATTCGCTTTCCGGCAGGAATCAATCAGACTCAGGTAATCTCTGACAAAATCGTCCCGGTAATTGGGCCAGTCTCTTGGATCTGTATCATTGATACCCAGATGAATGACTGCTATGTCACCGGCAAAGTTCATGGCTTTCTGATATTCCGGCTGTAGTGTGTAGGGGCGGTGTCCCCGTTTGAGGAGGGTAGCCCCCGGCTTTCCAAAGTTCCCAACTATATAATTGTGGCCTAGTAATTGCTGTAATTGTGCGGGGTAGGATTCAGTTTGCGGATTTTCGGTACCTGTCCCGAATGTAATGCTGTTCCCGATGCATGCTACTTTTATGGGGGATTTGGCGTATAAAGGTGTTGATAGTATTATCAGAAGAACAAGATATACTTCAAAGAGTTTTTTATTCATAAGTCAACAGTTTGAGAATGAGGGTTATTAGATGAGTAAATTAAATTATCTAGAGCTTCGGATCCATCTGGTGTGACAAAAACAGCTGTGAACATCCATTTGACCAGTCTGACCTGAGGTGTCTGGAACTTTCCGACAGGCAGTTTAAGCATAAGTTTATTCCATCCTTTATGAAGAGATACCTGTAAAGGTGGGCGTGATACACAATTTTCGTTCGCTAATGAAATTTCATTTGAACGTTCTTTGTGAGTATTCTTCCATACCGGAGGCAATAGTTCCGATCCGTTTAGCCAGGCACGACTTTCCTTATAGTCCCATTTTCCTTGTTGGGGTGGAAGGTCACTTTCCGATCGGCTATAGTTTTGGAATTCTAGTATAAGTCCGGCTGTCTGTTCTTTTGGAGAATATACCCAGGTTGTTGCATAAGCTGTATGATTTTCTTGTGGTTTATAAAACCGGTACAAGGGATCCCCATACATGTCTTAAGTAGATTCCAGCTCCATTGACTGTATAACTTTGATACGTTTTTCCTTCATATTTATAGTACTCGGCCTCTGATTGTTCAGGTGGAAAGGATTTTGTCAGATCGCTTGATTGGGAAAAGCATCAGTAATTCTCCATTTAATGTTGCTTTGCCGGACATAGGGAAAAGGCTCTTTCTGAAATGTATGATGTTTATGCCATAGCATTCGTCGTTCGAAATCGGCAAAGTCCTGATTGCTATCAGGGGTCTCAGCTCGGAGTAATGTTTGCGGACCATCAAAGTAACAGGATCCTCCTCCGAGCCATGCACGTTCAGCTAATGCCAGCATATTAGCATAGAAATTGTTTTCTGCTATGATTTGTTTTTCATCGGAGATGTAGCGATCGTTCCATATTGCCAGAATGCTTCCTGCAATATCTTTGCTTCCTTGGTCGCAGTTGTAAATTCGGCTATTATAAAGAGCTACCAGATCTGCATATGTGTCAAAATGGTTCAAGTAGTGAAAACGGCAGTCAATGGCGGGAATTCCCTGTTGAGCTTTTCCCCGGTAACTCCATAATTGAGTCATATCGATTTCTCCCGGCTGATAATTCCATCCTGGATTCCAGGAAATGACTTTTTTCCCTTTGTCCCGGATGTATTTGACCATTTCCGGAACAAATTCAGGATTGGTAAATTTTACTTCGTCAGTTCCTATATGTATATAAGGAACATCGAAGGTAGCACAAACTTCATCTATTAGCTTCTTTAGAATTGTCATTCCTTCTTCACTTTGCATATCTGTCTGAAATGTCCGGTTGAAGGCTTCACTATGTCCCGGCATATCTATCTCGGGTATTAGCATTACGTGGCGTTTTTTACAGAAATCAACCAATTCTTTAGCCTCTTGGAGTGTGTAGAATTTTCCTGGCATTCGGGTCATGTTTTCTGGAGCATTTAATTCTGGATATATTTTACTCTCTAATCTCCATGCTTGATTTTCTGTTAAATGCCAATGAAAAACATTGATCTTGAATTGATTAGTAAATCGATTTCTTTTTTGAGTTCTTCCAATGTTATATAGGTACGTCCGACATCTTGCATGAATCCTCTAATCCGGAATGCTGGCCAGTCAGTAATGGTACAGCAGGGAATGGAGGTCGTTTTTTGTTGGTGTATCATTAGTTGTCTTAATGTTTGCATAGCTCGGTAAATTCCGGTTGGAGTAACAGCCTTGATATAAATATGTTCTGGAGTTACTTCTAATTTATATGCCTCATGTTGGTTGAGAGGGACTTCGGATAAGGTATCTGTTAGCTGCGTTGATAATTTGTCAGAAGGAATTTTGCAAGAATCTTTAAGGTGAAAGAAATATTTTCCTTTGTGATATTCTATTTTTTGTGGCCGGGGTAATAATGGGACACTGGTGTGTGTGTTTCCATGTATTGGAAAAACTGATGCAAAAAATGAGGTAAAGTAAAAAAATAACTTTCATCATAGCTTTTGATATTAAATAAGGTGAAACGTGAATAATCGTATAGAAAAGTTTAATGAATAATGTTTTCTTACAAAAATAAGGCAAATATATATAATTATTTTAATAATAAAAGGGGTTGTACCGGTGATTATTTATAAAATATGGGCTTTTGATATTTTGAGGCTTTTTATATATTGAAATTTATCTGTGTTTAATTAATAATAATGCCTTATTATACATATATTATTTGTAATTATTAGGTTATTAATAAAATTTTGTTTGAATATTATTTATATTTTGATTTTATTACTATCTTTGCCCAAGATAATAAAATATAATAAAATTGGATATAGAGTTCTTAATAAATTTGCGAAAAAAATGTATGGGCTCTATATTGATAGCTTTGATTAATCTGATTTTTTTGATCTATGTTTAATATTATTAAAAACTTAAGTTATGAAGAAACCTTTGAAATCAATTAGCATGCTGCTTTTTCTGGCGGGGATTCCTACAGGAATGACGGCAGTATCTTTACCGATGGAAACCACATGGGAAGCTTTGCAACAGGATGGAGCGTGTAGAGGGGTTGTAAAAGATGCGTCTGGAGAAACCGTTATTGGTGCAACGGTGGTAGTGAAGGGTACGACAAATGGTACAATTACAGGAATCGATGGTGATTTTGTATTGTCAAATGTGAAAAAGGAGATGTGATACAAATCTCTTTTGTTGGATATGTGTCTCAAGAGATAAAATGGAATGGTACTCCGTTGAAAGTTGTATTGAAAGAAGATACCCAGACTTTGGAGGAGGTTGTTGTAACTGGTTATGGAGGTACACAGTTACGTACAAAAGTTACAAATTCTATTGCTTCTGTTAAAAAGGAAGCATTAAGTGTCGGTTTGTTCTCAAATCCGGCCCAGGCTTTGTCTGGTGCGGTTGCCGGTTTGAAGGTTATTCAGAATTCTGGTAGTCCTGGTGCAGCTCCGACTGTAATCTTGCGTGGTGGTACGAATCTGGATGGTACAGGTTCTCCGCTGGTTGTTGTGGACGGACAGTTGCGTGATAGCATGAGTGATATTAATCCGGAAGATATTGAGTCTATGGATGTTTTAAAAGATGCCGGTGCTACGGCTCTTTACGGTGCTCGTGCCAGCAATGGTGTTATTTTGATTACTACCAAAAAAGGTAAGCAGGGTTTTCGTGAAATTAATTTCAAAGCTAAGGTTGGTTTGAGTTATGCATATAATCCTTATGATTTTTTGAGTGGAGCTGAATATATAAAAGCTTTGCGTAAAGGTATTTATGATGCAGGAAACTTGTTCGTGGATAAGAATGGTGTGACTAAAGGATATGGTATTTATGCCAATGGCGCTTTGTCGGGTGCACAACCTTTCGGTACTGGTAATGTGTATGGAGAAAGTCCCTATAGTACTATGTTTCTGGATGACGATAACCGCTGGTTGCTACAGAAAGGCTGGAAGACGGTTACCGACCCTATTACTGGAAAAGAGATTATTTTCAAAGATACGGATGTAGATAAATATAATGCAAATAATCCGGCATTTTCACAGGACTATAATGTCAATATGTCTGGTGGTAATGATCGGGGTACTTATTATGCAGGTATTGGTTATAACCATCAGGAAGGTGTGCCTATCAGTACTTTTTATGAGCGTATATCTTTCATTACGAATGCAAGTTATAAGGTTACGGATTGGCTGACTTCTACTTCTTCTTTGAATTATAACCGTGCAAACTGGAGAAACCTTCCAGGATCGGCTTCCAGTGAAGCCAATTATTTCGGCCGTGTACGTGCATTACCACCTACGGTACGTTTTGAAGATGAAGAAGGGAACATGTTGTTAGGTCCTGGAGTTGCAGATGGAAACCAGTCCTATCAGCCGGAAAAATGGAACAGTGATAATCAGACGGATAAGTTTACGATGGTGCAGTCTTTTAAGATTGACTTGATGAAGGGACTTACACTGACAGCTAATGCAAACTGGTATTATTCTGAAGGTTATTATGAGAATTTTACTCAGGATTATGAAAGTACTCCGGGGGTATGGAATACGACTCGTTCAACTTCTGCGGAATATAACCGAGATTTTCGTCAGACTTATAATGGTGTATTGAATTATAATCAGACATTGTTCCGTGATCATCATGTGGATATCATGTTAGGTATGGAATACTACAATAGATATTATCGTGGATTTTCAGCTAAGGGTCAAGGGGCTCCGACCGATGACTTGGGTGATCTGGGGCTGACTGATAGCGGTGAAGGAATGCGTGCTATTGATTCATATCATGAAAAGCAACGTATTTTGTCATTCTTTGGTCGCTTGAATTATGATTTCCAGGAAAAATATTTGGTCTCATTTGTTTTCCGTCAGGATGGTTATTCTTCTTTATTGGGTGATAACCGCTGGGGATTTTTCCCAGGTGTATCAGCAGGTTGGGTATTTGGTCGTGAAAACTTTATCAAAGAGAAGCTGCCTGTTCTTTCATTTGGTAAATTACGTGCCAGTTATGGTGTGAATGGTAATGCCAGTGGTATCGGTGCATATACTTTGCAGGGTAGTTATAACAAAGTAACAAACTATAACGGAAATGCCGGCTACTTGATTGCTGCGTTGCCAAATCCGGGTTTGAGATGGGAAAAGACCAATACATTTGAAGTTGGTTTGGATTTGAGCTTTTTCCATAATCGCTTAACAACCAATTTCACTTATTATAATCGCTTGACTTCAGACAAGTATGCAGCTTTGAGCTTCCCGACAACCATCGGTTTCTCATCTGTAACTAATAATAATGGTGAACTTCGCAATCAGGGTCTGGAAATGGAGTTTTCTGGTCGCATTATTGAGACAAAAGACTGGTCATGGAATGCTGGTTTGAATGTTGCATTTAATAAAAATAAGATTGTTTCTCTGCCAGATAATGGCTTGGAAAGAAATAGACAGAGTGCATTCCAGGTTTATACAGGAAATGGAGATGAAAAGATGTGGGTTGGTGGTTATCAGGAAGGGTATGAACCCAATATTCTTTATATTTATCAGGTAGATGGTATTTATAAGTCATATGATCAGATACCGGGCAACTTGATTCGTAAATATGGATCTTATACTTATTATGGACCAGATGCCTGGAATCAATTGACTGCAGACCAGCAAAATGCAAAGACTAATTTCCCGATTCAGCCGGGTGATGCAATGTTCCATGACGTGAATGGAGATAATGTAATTAATGAATTTGATAAAGTAAGAGTGGGTAATACCAATCCGCACTGGACTGGAGGTTTCAATTCAACTTTATCTTGGAAAGGCTTGAAATTGTATACTCGTTTTGACTTTGCGCTTGGATTTTGGATTTATGAATCTGGAGCTTCTCAAAGTACAACTCCGTGGCATTTGGGATGTATGCAGGGAACTTATAACGTACCTGATTTGTATTATGATACTTGGTCTGAAGAGAATCCGAATGGAACTTATCCTCGTTTCTTGTATGCTGATCAGTTAGGTAAGAATAACTATCAGCCAGCTTCAACTTTGTTTGCTCATAAAGGTAATTACCTTGCTATCCGTGAGATTTCATTAAGCTATTCTTTACCACAGAAGTGGACTCAGGCTGTCAAGATGCAGCGTGCAGAAGTTTCTATTACAGGACAGAACCTGGGATATATCACTTCTGCCAAGAATGTATTCTCTCCAGAGACAGGAGCGAATGGTGTGGTAAGCAATGGTTATGCTTTGCCAAAAAGTGTTCTCTTTGGTGTTAACTTGACTTTCTAATATATTAAAACAGACTGATATGAAACAATTTATAAAAAATACATTACGAGCAAGCGCATTTATTGTGGCTTTGGGAATGGTTTCCTGTGATGCACTGGATTTGGCTCCGATCGATTATTATGGAGATGGTAACTTTTGGAAAAGGAAGGAGCATGTGGTCTCTTATATGGATGGTCTGCATAAGAACCTGCGTGATAAGATTTTCAGACACCAATATGAATTAGGTGAGGCCCGTGGAGGAACAAGTAAAATGGGTACTGCTGTAGATGGAACATCCTTGAATTATCAGAGTATGGTTTCTCAGCGTCTGACTTCTGAAGATCCGGGTATTACAGGCTTTGGGGATTATTATGGAGTAATTGCCAATGTGAATATTTTCCTCCAAAAGACTAAGGAAGCCGATTACATGGAAGAAAGTGAAAAATCTTATTATCTGGCACAGGCTTATGGTTTGAGAGCATTCTATTATTTTGATTTGTATCGCACTTATGGTACTGCTCCATTGCGCTTGGATCCGAATGAAGTGGTGAATGGTAATTTCAATCCGGAAGACCTTTATATGGAACGTGCCAGCGGTTCAAAATTGATGACGCAAATTAAGGCAGATTGGCAGAATCAATGAGACTGTTCGGTGATAATAATTCATTTGATCCTGAAAGCAGAGGAAATAAGAAATCTTATTGGTCAAAAGCTGCAACAGAGTATTTGGCTGCTGAAGTATATTTGTGGAATGCCAAAGTTTCAGTTGATGATAATGCGGCCAATGAGGCTGATCTGGCGATCGCTAAACAGCATTGTCAGAGTTTGATGGATAATTATGGTTTGAGCCTGATGGATAATTATGCAGATATTTTTGATGTTGAGCATAAAGGAAACAGTGAAATAATCATGGCTATTCGTTATATGGAAGGGGAAGCTTCCAACTCTAACGGTACTTATATGTATAATTATCAGACGGGTGCTTGGAAGACAATCGGTTACAATGATGAAAATGGTAATGCTATGGGTGACACTTTGCAGGTAAGAACCAGTGGCATGCAACGTATCGAATATTTGCCGGAATTCTTTTTTGCCTATGAGAAAGGACGTGATAGTCGTCGTGATGTAAATTTCCTGAGTGCCTATAGCAAGACTGATAATTCTTTCTTAGGAACTGTATTCAAGAAAATTATGGGACATCTGAATGCAAATACCAATAGCTATATTTGGGATGCTGATGCAGTGTTGTATCGTTTGGCCGGTGTTTATTTCATGATGCAGAAATTTGCCAATATGGAAGGAGGAGATGTTGCCCGGTATATCAATTCGATCCGTAAACGTGCATACGGGGGCTAGTTGGAATGAGGCAACAGATGCTTATGTCAATGGTGATTTCACGCAGAATGAATTAGCTATTTTGGCAGAAAAAGATAAAGAAATGTTGGGCGAAGGTCAACGTTGGTATGACTTGAACCGTATGATGCTTACTAAAGGAGGAGATCACCTGGTTTTCTGTAAAGAAGGTAGCAAGGACGGGCAAGCTCCTATTCTGAATAAATCAACAGAAGCATATAAAGTTTTTTGGCCGATAGAAAACAGAAATGTTAAATAAGGATCCGAAGCTTGTTCAAACACCTGGATATGAAAATGCAGCGGTGAATTGAGCTATGTGCATTGTAAATTGATAGATTAAAGATTATATTAATAAAGTTAATCATTGAAGGACGGCAAGAGATTGGTATATTGGGAATAAAAGATACAACTCTTGTCGTCTTTTTTTGTATGTTATGCGAAGTTTTTTTGTTTGATTGTGTCTGCCTTCCTTATTTCTCTGGCCTGTAAGGCACAGACAAACTGGGATCCAGAGCAGCATGCAGTTATTGTATCAGAACGGGGGGACGGGCGTTTTACAAGTTCATATGCCATAGTTCATCAGCTGGTTAAGAATACCCGTCCATCTTTGTCTTTTCATAGTGAGATGAGGCCGGAGGAAATGCCTGTATGGCAGTCTGAGGTACGGCAAACCATGATGAAATTAATGGCCTTTCCTGATTATTTACCGGAAAAGAAGCCTATCTGCGTAAGTCAGGAAAAACGTGATGGATATACATTGGAAAAATGGGAGTTTTATCCGTTGCCTCAGGCCCTTTCTACTTTTCTGGTACTTCGTCCGAATCATTTCTCCAAAACTGTGCCTGCTGTCTTGTGTATTCCAGGCTCTGGTATGAGTAAAGAAGGACTTGCCGGTGAACCGGGTATCTCGGAGAAACTAAATGATAATTATACTTCAGAGAAGGTTTCCATGGCACTAAATTTTGTTCGTAAAGGTATATTGCCGTTGCAGTGGATAATCCTGCTTCGGGAGAGGCTTCAGATTTGGAAATGTATACTCGTGGAAGGCAATATGATTATGAAGTCGTTTCTCGTATGTTGCTTGAAATAGGATGGAGTTATTTGGGATATACTTCCTGGTTGGATATGCAGGTTTTAGATTGGATGAAGCAGGATCCGGATATTCGAAAGGATCGTATTATTGTGAGTGGCTTTTCTTTGGGGACGGAGCCATTAATGGTACTGGGTGTATTGGATCCTTCAATTTATGCATTTGTGTATAATGACTTTTTATGTCAGACTCAAGAGCGTGCTATTGTTATGACTAAACCTACGGAAAAAGGTTATCGTCCTTTTCCTAATTCAATTCGTCATTTGATTCCTGGTTTCTGGCATTATTTTAATTTCCCGGATTTGGTTGCAGCTTTGGCTCCGCGTCCTCTTATTCTGACGGAGGGGGGACTTGACCGGGATTTGGAATTAGTCAGAAAGGCATACTCTTTGAGTGGTCATCCGGAAAATGTGGAGATACATCATTATGAGAAATATGCAGATCCAGCTCTGCGCCACTTTGTTTCCGTATTACCGGAGGGGCTTGACAGAGATACGTATTTTCAGATGGTAAATGTGGATGGTACAAATCATTATTTTAAGAATGAATTTATATTTAAATGGCTGGATCAACTGTTTCTTGATTTGTAATAAATAGCTGTCAAGCATAAAGCTGTCCAAACGGGCAGCCTTTTTATTTATAATCTTGTCAGTAAACAATCGGGAACTCAATTGTTTCACTGGTTTCATTCCAGTCTTCGACGGTGAAGTCGCCGGTACTTTCATTGATCAGCAAGTCTCCGATGACTAAATTAAGTGTCAGCCGGCTGTTTGCGGTCAGTCTTGTATTCAGTTTCTGGGACAGTGTATGTATGCTTCCGTCTTTCAGCTGGATGCGAAGTTCGAATTCCGGATCAGGACCTGAAGGGAAGAGCATTACCGTGGCATTGGACATTTGCATTCCGTCTTCAGAACGTACCAGAGGGAATTTGACGGTTTTATCCATATTTTCTGCTTCGGCGGTATAATAATTCAGCCGTTCGGCTATTCCATGGATGCGGACTTCCATGCTCGCAATATGGTCGCTGAAGGTACCTTTGTCCTGATTGGTTACAGTTACTTTCAGGCCGGCCACTACTCGTTTCAGGGAAGCATTCAGGTTTTCTTCTGCAATATCTGTTTCTTGTATGGCATGCACCAGGTCATATACAGGTCTGTATGTATCGTCATCCGTATTTTTCTTCAGTGATAAATAGCTTTTCGACAGGTCGGTTCCTAATGACAGGCCGGGAGTGACGATGGCCGGTGCGCTGTAAGTCGGTTCTTCGTAAACGGGAGTTCCCCAGTACACCATGTTGTATGTTCTTTCAGGAAGTGTCAGTTCCCGGTTGTAACCATTCAGGGTATGACTTTCCTTGATGGGATAGAACCCGTTGAATACGGTTAGTTTGTTGTTGATGTAATTTCCGAAGTAAGTTGAAGTTCCTGCGTTGCAGGGAAATACTTCAAGAATGCCGGTCATTGGACTTTGAGGCTCTTGTGGCGTGTCAACGAAAGCAGTCAGTTGAGGAGTAACCATCGGAATGCTGTTTACATCGTTGCTTACATCTTCTTTATGGCATGCTGAGGCCACAAAGAGCAGGGAAATTGCTCCCGAAATCATTTTTTTCATAAAAGTAAGTGAGTTGGAAAAATAGTTTAGAAAAGTCTGTTAGTTTAGTTTCTGTGATATATATACAACAACCGGAAAGTCGGAATGTTTGATAAGATCATTGTTTTTTTGTCCGGCGGATAATTTTTCCTTTCTTTTTTCGTTTTTACGCACTTTGCGTTGTACATTTGAGGCAGAAATCACATATCGGGTCGTCTGGCTGCTGAAAATAGTTGGGCGTCCTGGCAGAAAGAGATAAAAGCTTATGAAGAAAAACTGATGGCTGGATGTATGGCCGGGATCACCTTGCTGATGGGATCCTGTGCCGGAAAGGCAGGACAGGCAGAGAAGCCTGCGGATGATTCACTCTATTTGCTGGTAGGCAGTTATGCCGACAGTATGCAGGAAGGAGTGAAAGTGTATGAGTTTGACCAGGAAAAAGGAGACGGAACGTATTTGAGTGGCTTGAAAGGGATCTCAAACCCTTCTTTTCTTACTGTTTCCGGGAATGGAGAAAGAGTGTATGCAGTAGGAGAGGACAGTGAGGAAGGTTCTACGGCCAATGCGTTGTCCTTTGATCGGGAAGCCGGTCGTTTGAAACTGTTGAATTCGATGTTTACAGGAGGAGGTGCTCCTTGTAACATCACGCTCAGCCCCCGGGAAGATTATGTACTGACCGCCAATTATATGGGAGGAAGTATTTCTGTATTTCCACTGGATGCTGACGGGCAGTTAAAGGAAAGCCATGTAATCCGTTTCGAAGGAAAAGGTCCGGATCCGGAGCGTCAGTCACAGCCGCATTTACATAGTGTTTTGTTTACGCCTGATTCCAAATGGTTGCTGGCCAATGACCTGGGAACAGACCGGATTCACGTATTTCCTGTAAAGGATTCATCGAAAGGAGAAGGGTTGCTGGATGAGGCTGCAGCCTATGACATTCAGTTGAGACCGGGAAGCGGACCGCGTCATACCTGTTTCTCACCCGATGGACATTATGCTTACCTGATCACAGAAATCTCCGGAGATGTAGTGGCAATGGCATACGACGGCATGCGTCTGGACACGCTTCAGTATATTAAGGCCGATACGTTGTCGGCTCAGGGAAGTGCGGACATCCATGTTTCTCCTGACGGTCGTTATGTTTATGCTTCCAACCGTCTGAAAGGAGATGGCATTGCTGTTTTTGAAGTGGATACGGAAGATGGAACACTGAACCGGGTAGGTTATCAGCCGACGGGTATCCATCCGCGTAATTTTGTGATAACGCCGAATGGAAGTTTTCTGCTGGTGGCTTGCCGGGATACCAACGAAATTCAGATCTTTGCTCGTGCTGCTGATACGGGAATGCTCACGGATACCGGTAAACGGATAAAGACGGAAAAACCGGTTTGTCTGGTATTTGTTGCAAAGAAGTGATTAAAATCAGGCTTTTCCGGCTCTTTGGATAAAGAGGAAAGAACTGAAAAAATGTTTCGGCGTTTTTACATAAAAACAACGAAGGCTTTTCGTTGAAACGTCGAAACATTTTTTTTAAAGCCCGAGGGGTTTAAAGTACAGGGGTAAACAGATGGGCAAACCATCCGACGAAGCGTTTCCAGGGAGAGCGCTTGAGATGCTCCTCACGTGTATATACTGTACTGTTCAGCTTGTCTTGTCGGAACACTTCTGTCAGTTCGGCCGTTGTCGGAAGATCGAAGATAAATGCATTGATCTCATAATCATATCGCAGGCTCCGGCTGTTCAGGTTGGTGCTTCCCACGGTACAGAAACGGTCGTCTACCATCATGATCTTGGAATGATGAAAGCCTCCGTTGAAGACATAAATATGGGCTCCGGCCTTGCGCAGGCGGTTGGCGAAGTAGAATCCTGCGTCCGGAGTGAAAGGAATATCCGACTTGCCCGGAATCATGATTTCCACTCTGACTCCGCGCTTTACTGCCCGTTTGATGGCTTTCCGAATGCTTCGCGTCGGTGTGAAGTAAGGATTGATCAGCTGAATTTTACGGTCGCCGCATCAATGGCGGCAATATAGGCTTCCCTCACAGCTTGGGGGCTTCTTTGGGAATTCGCTGTACGATAGCCACCCGTCCTCCGCTTACGTCAGGAAGATGTGCCAGGGAATCTTTGTCCAGAGGGAAACATTCTTCTCCACCGATATGCTGTCCGGTTTCCTTGTTCCAGGTATGCAGAAAGGCTTTCTGCAGATATTCGGCGGCAGGCCCTTCGATGCGTACATGCATATCACGCCAGGGACCGATTTCCGGCAGTCCATTGATGTAATAGTCGGCAATATTCATACCGCCCGTATAACCAACCTTCCCATCCACTACTACTATTTTCTGATGATCCCGGCTGAATACATGGTTGATATAAGGAAAACGGAACGGGTCGAACTTTACAATTTCAACTCCGCGTTCGTTCAGCATCTTTAAATGATCCTTACGTAACGGACGGTTATTGGAGAAATTTCCGAAAGCATCGAACAGGCACGTGCCTTTACACCTTCTTTCGCTTTTTCAGCCAGTAGTGTAAAAAGTTCCTTGGCAATAGAGTCACTCCGGAAATTAAA
>ENA-OQAN01000059-OQAN01000059.1-human-gut-metagenome-genome-assembly--contig:-NODE-59-length-54450-cov-4.597334_pt1 | contig 54450 bp, 63 predicted proteins | sample MGYA00242735_ERZ504527 | MGnify/ENA primary metagenome ERZ504527 (study PRJEB26092, sample SAMD00036230) | human gut metagenome | host: Homo sapiens | study: EMG produced TPA metagenomics assembly of... | reverse complement strand
GGAAAGTAAAAAACGAACCCATAGGCTCTGTCAGATTGGCGGTGCGGTGGAATCCGTTCTTGGTGCTCCTATTGAGGAAAAGACATCCCAAAGCTGATTGTTTTTCTGAAAAGGCAGGAAGCCAATGGGAGATTTTTCTCAAAAGCAATGCAGAAAGAAACCAATACCGATATGGAGGAAGTGTAATGGCAGAGGGATGAGTTTTTCATTCCCTTCATTGCTTTTTCATGAAGGGCGCACTTATGGACAACCAGAGGTCGTCCCAATAAGTTTGCCACAAGTGGCAACCGGTCTGCGCTCACGCTTGCCGGGCTCGTTCCGTCGGCGGGGCTTTCAGCCAGACCTGCTCATGCCGCAGGAGGCACTCTTCGCCAGAGAGGCGCATTCCATGCAGGCTGCTATGCGCAGGGCACTCTTACGCAGAGGGCGTTCCGGCAATACTGCTTTTTCTAAAACTGAAAGCAATGTTGCCGGAAATCTATGCCGGATGTGCAGAAAGGAGGAATCCAGACATGGCGATTTTTCATTACACAATCAAAATAGTCGGACGAAGTAAAGGGAAATCTGTTATCTCCGCTTCCGCATATCTCAATGGGGATGTGATGAAAAACGAGGAAACAGGGAGAATCAGTTATTACACTTCTAAAAAAGAAGTGGTCTACACCAGTCTGATGATGTGCGAAAACGCACCTCCTGAATGGCAGATAGTACCAGAAGAAAATATAAAACGCTTTCAAAAATCTGTCCGATACAAAAGGTCAGAAGATAAAGAAGCTGCTTTAGAAAAATTTAAAATCACATTTCAGAAACAACGGTTATGGAATGAGGTATTGAAGATTGAAAAAAGTGCAGATGCCCAACTTGGCAGGTCATTTGAATTTGCCCTCCCCAAAGAATGGAGCAGACAGGAACAGATTCAATATACAGCCGACTATATCAAAAAAACATTTGTGGATAAGGGAATGTGTGCTGATTGGAGTATCCACGACAAAGGGGATGGCAATCCTCATGTCCATCTGCTTCTGACAATGCGCCCTTTTAACCCGGATCATTCTTGGGGGAAGAAAGAAGTCAAAGATTGGGATTTTGTCAGAGATAAAAGCGGAAATATCGTGATTGATGAATCCCATCCGAACTGGTGGCAGGATAAGAAAAACCCTGACCGTCATGGAATCCGTATCCCTGTATTAGATGAAAACGGAATCCAGAAGATTGGTGCAAGAAACCGCCTGCAATGGAAACGGGTACTGACCGATGCTACGGGATGGAACAATCCAAAAAACTGTGAACTGTGGCGGAGCGAGTGGGCAAAGGTGTGTAATGAACATCTGCCTTTGCATAATCAGGTCGATCACCGTTCTTACGAAAAGCAGGGAAAACTCCAGATTCCTACCATCCATGAAGGTGCTGACGCAAGAAAGATTGAACAAAAGTTTCTTGCCGGGCAGGAAATAAAAGGTTCGTGGAAAGTAGCGGAAAATCAAATCATAAAACAACAAAACACGTTATTGCAAAAGATACTGGACACCTTTGGGAAAGTATCAGGTGCATTATCATTATGGAAGGAGCGATTAAATGACATTAGAAGAAAGCCGGGAAATTATACCTTAATGGAGTCCATGATTGGGCAAATCGAAGAACAGCAGACCTTAATGGCAGAAATGCTTCTGGAAATGCAGAACCGGGACACCCAACTCTCTCTTATGCAGGAACAGAATCAGAAATTGCAAAAATTAAACAGCGAGTTATCCGAGCTGCTCAACATTTTGCCAAATACCGAGGAACTACTTTCCAAGATGGAAGAACAGAAAACGAAGATAGAACTTTTGGAAAACGAAAATCAGCAATGGCAGATATTGGCACAGAAGCTGAACAGCGAAAACAGTTTATTACTGAAACAGAACACCGAATTGCTGAACTGGAACAGCAGGTAGAGAAAGGACGTGATATAGATGAACGAATCCAGAGAATTAAAGAACGCCGAACAGTTGGAAGAACTTCTGCTCTTGACCGAGGAGATACAAGAAGAGTTGGAACAGAAAGACCAGCTTATCGTGGAACTGAAGACGCAGCTCAACGAATCTCTGACCTTGAACGAGAAATTAAACAAAGAGAACAGAGCCGGGAATATTCAAGCATTAAAGAACGACTTGAAGCTGGCAGACAGAGCATTGCGGAGCGAGAAAGAGAAGCTGCGAAGCGCAAACGTCACGATAGAGGAATGTCAAGATAAAATACGATGCTTAACACAACAACGGGATTATGCCCGGACACATCAGAAAATCGTAGAGATACCGGTAGAAAAGCCGGTACTCTATAAAAAATGCGAAGCCTGTGACCGGACAGCCTATCAGAATGCAAAAGCAAGATACGAAACACAAAAAGAGCAACTTGCAGGACAATATAAAGCAAAAACGGTAATGTTCCAAACAACCTTGTTCCTTCTTGCATGGTATTCGCTGACAACCACTCTTTTTCAGGCAGTACAGTCAGATGTGTTCCTTTCCGATTGCAAATCATTCTTCCATGATGCAGCATCATTCATACAAACTTTTATCGGTTGGACGATTGATGCCGGGCAATCTGTGGCACAAATCAGCACAAAAATTCCAAATGAGATTATAGCCGGAATCATATATTGGTTATTGATGATATTGGTTGTTGGAATATGTGTGGCAGGGACAGGGATACTGGCAATACTGATAGAAATAAAGGTTATAGAATTATATAAGAAAAACTGTTGGGATGTTATTACCCTACTGATGATACTGACAAGTGCGGCTGTCATCATTTATTTTGGAGAAGTAATTAAAAAAGCATTATCAATAAATCTGTTGTTCTTTTGGTTAATTTTACAAGGAATATATCTTACAATTCGACGCTATATAAGTCAAGATACTGATTGACTAGATACAAAATATTTGATAAAATATAAATAGAAATACAGCAGATCAAAGGAGGTAAAACTTATGAGAGCAAAGAAAGTGATTGTAGGGGAGCTATTAGTGCAATGTTAATTTCTTCATCAATTCCAGTAATGGCATTTTCTGTTACAAACGGGAATAAGACATTTGATAAAAAGTGGGAATTGAGCACTACATCTGATGGCGGAAAAGGTGTTTTGACTTATGGTTATAATACTCTTGCTATTAATGAAGATTATGCACACGCATATCATTCAACTAAAGATCATTACGCATATGTCAAGAATGGAAATGGTTCTTTTTCGGGTTCAAATGTTGGTAAAGGTAATTGGTCTAAAATTGAGGTTGCTCATAAAGGAAATAGTATTACCTACGGTAATAGCTACTAAACAAAGGTTCGGGATAATGCTGAGTGGTTGGAATTCCAACCACTCTTTTTGTGGAGTGTATATAAATGAAGAAAAAAATAAAATATATAGGAATTGTTTTGGTTATTTTGTTCTGTTGCTATAATTTATTTTGGTACTTCGGGAGTTATAAACCATATAACGAATTTCAGAAAGACTTCCCTGAAATAGAAGAATCTGGAGTAAAAATTTACACAGATAAAGATGGATTCCAGTATAGTGTGTCTGTCCCTGATTATTTGCTTTGGAATGGAAATCTTGCGATAGCTGAGTCAGATGTTCGATATGCACTAATTATTTGGATAAAACCATTTCACCAAGGAATAAGTCAAGGCGTGCTATTTAATGACTATAAGGATTTGAATACTCAAATTATGTTGTCAAGTAGCAAAAAAGCTGAAGATCAAGAAGATCAATGGATTGTTGATGAAAATAGCACAATATTGACTACGATATTTGAAAAAGCAAATAAAGTATGGAATCTGGGGTTGAAATAAATGAAAGCAATTAAAAACTTATGTTTGTTTTGTTTCCTGATTTTTGGAATACTTATGCAATCTGAAATATTTCAAGATCAGCTTTGGAACTTTTCTACAGCATATTTTACGTCATCACGCTATGAAGTTGCTAGTGAAGATATGTCGCAGTTTCTGAAAGATGTATCAGAAACTGCAACGGAGAATGATGTACATATTTTTTCTCAGTACAATGAAATCAATAATAAATACCTTTCAACACTTCATATTTATGGCGATGATAAAGTAATCAGACAAACATTAAAAAATACTGCAAACATAGAAGAATCAGAATATACCGCTTTAGTTTCCGGAATTACGAAAGTAAAATTTCATAATCTCTCAGAATTGCAAAGTACCTCTGTGGGTTATGAAAACTTTATCTCATACATAGGAAATGAGGACAATATTATCTCTGCATATCAGAAATTATCAGAAAAATATAGCTTAACTTATCCAGAATATTGGAATTCTACGGAAAAGGACATGATTTTTATTATATGGGGTATGATTATTGCATTGATGATTGTTCTAAATGTAATTGAAGTGGTTAGGCGAAAAAAAGAGGTTGTTGTACGAGTTTCCTTAGGAGAAAGTGCTGGTTTCATAGCATTTAAGGCTGCTTTATTCGATGTAACTTTTGACATTGCATTATTTATTGTTGCAAAAATATTGCTGTCAAATTATATATCGGGAGCATATGAGAATAGACTCGTCACAATTTTATATTCCATTGGAATTATTCTTTCCACTATTCCATATTGTTCTTTTTGCTTTTTTGATATTAGAAAGGCATTCGCAAATGCAACACACAAAAGAGGAGTGGATTTTTTAATTTATTCGTTAAAATTTATAGCAGGGGTAGCCGCTGTTTTTACAATTACCACTAATATTAGTAGTATTCATAATAACCTATTTACAAATGAACATTTGTTAGAAGAATATTATGATGCAAATTATTTTACCGTAAAGACTACTGATTTTAATGCTGAAAAAGAAGAAGCTTTTTGGAATAAACTATACAAGAATGAATATAACACATTAAAGCCTGTAATATGCTTGAATATTTTAAATGATAAAAATGATGTGATATATGTAAATAATCATGCAAAAGATATGTTACAAGGTTTTACGAAGCAGATAAATGCAGTAGAGAATGAATCTTCTGATTTGATTATTTTCATTCCAAAGAATAGATATTTTGCTAAAAACAAGCAATTAGCCTATGACTCCTTGAGCCATGTTTTAAATCATGATAATTTACAACAATTAAATATTCAGTACATAGAGTATAGCGAAACAGAATACTTTTCCTATTTAGATACAAGTAGAATAAATGGTATCGAAAAAAGCAAAAATCCGATAATTATTTATCAGGCAAACAAAGATTTAGCAGTCAATGGTGGGTATCTTGAAAGCTATAAAGCAGGAGCAGTTTTATTTCAATGTGATGAAAAACAGCTAAGAAATATCAGCAAAAAGTATGAAGATATGCTTGGAAATTATCAGCTAGTAATTACAAACGTACATGAACAGTATTTATATAATCACACATTTTTAATAAAACTCGTGGGATTTTTAAGTTCTCTTTGTACGATTGTATTGCTTTTAAATATTATGATTATTGTTACAGTAAGTAGACTAGAGTTCCGAGAAAATGCAATGAAAATTTCCTTGATGAAAATCTTTGGATATAGTTTATTTGAACGGCACAAAACACTTCTTAAAATGATTGTAGTGGAAAATTTTGTGATATTAGTAGGTATGCTTATCTATTCTTTATTATCGGTACAGACTGAAGTAGGAATTAGCATTCTTGTTAGTTCATTTATGGCACTAATAGAATTTACAATTATTTTCTTTAATATCACAATTGTTGAAAAAACAAACATACCGAAATCATTAAAAGGAGGTTGCTTATGATAACAATTGAAAATCTATGCAAAGCATATAATGATAAAATTTTGTTCAAAAATTTTCATTTGGAAATTCCAGATAGCCGTTTTTTGGTAATTAGTGGCGAAAGTGGATGCGGAAAAAGTACTTTACTTAATATGATTGGAGGTATTGAAACTCCTGACAAAGGTTCTATTATTGTGAATGGTTTTGATGTGGCAAAAAAAGGAAAAAAGCAGAAATATTTCAAAGAAGTTGTTGGATTTTTATTTCAAAATTTTGCCCTTTTGGAAAACAAAACAGTAAAAGAAAATCTAGAAATAATAAAAAAATCAGGTAGAACGGATATTTCAATAAATGAAGCTCTTGAAAAAGTTGGTTTACAGAAAGTAATTAACAAAAAAGTCTATCAATTATCTGGTGGCGAACAGCAGAGAGTTGCGTTAGCTCGTTTAATGCTAAAGAAATGTTCGATTGTATTAGCAGACGAACCAACTGGTTCCTTAGACAAAAAAAATAGTGAGATTGTTATGAATATATTGCATGAGTTAAGTGAACAGGGAAAAACAGTTATTGTTGTAACTCATAGTGAAGAAATTGTAGCACAAGAAAAGCATGTTCTATATTTATAATTACCCATAATAGAAGAATATGTTCTTTCGGGAGACACCTCCTCTAAGAACATATTCTTTTGGTTAAAATTGATTATAAAGATACTTTTATTTCAGTATATTCGCTATATTGATGGGATATATATTTGCATATTATTTATATGGATAAGGATTATAACTCTAGTGAGTCTTCTGCATCTACCCACATCTGTAAATTACCCTCAAGATATAATCTTGCATATTCCAAAGGCTCATCCACAGCCAATGAAGTAAGCGCACATTCTGATCCGTATGTGGTTTTTAGATTTTTTTCAGCTTTCCAGCAATCAATGCGAAGCTATATCCGGCACTTGTGTAAACATCAATACTATCGTGATTTATGTTGTATTCTGCATAAATTGTTCTCATCGTATCTTATCTCCATTTTCTTTTAATAATCAGTTATAGAGTTAAATATCGAAAACATTTCAATCAGTTCACCATGTCGTTATTGTTATACTGTGTTATGAAATTTTCTTTCCCTTATTTTTTCCCATATTAAGGTTCATGAAAACCAATGTGAGAATATAACACAAGGGAAAGAGTAAGGGAAAGCTCACTTGCTACAAACTTAGTATTTTCAAGGGTTTGCGAAGAATTTGATAATTAAATATAACAGTTATTAAATTTCCTAAAATATGTGAAATATCAACTGATATTTGTATAATTTTATCACAACATGTACTGGCGTACAATGAAAGAAGGTTGACGTTCTGTATATTATGGTGACCTGATGCTGTTTCACCTGGTGATTGGTGCAATGTATCTGGCGAAGGAAGAGATGACATATGAAGGAAAAAATGTTTCTGCGGTCAGAAAGCTGCTGAAACAATATGGGTCAGATCCGTTTGTTCGAAAAACTCTGACGATATGGAATTGCCTGCATTACGTAGTTCAAATCAAATCGGTATTCTGGAAACTATTAAGCTTCACCCTCGTATTATTTTTACGTATTCACGCATATGGTTTTTTGTCAGCCATCCTCGTTTTCATGTCCCGGCTTGGAATTGACAGTCTGTAGACGATTCCTGACAAATCTTTCTTTTTTCTGAATGTTTTTAACTTTGCTTGTTATTTTTTCATCATTATAGTATGATGAATACAACAGCCAATTTTTTCAGAAAGGGGGAAAAACGCATGGGTATTACAGCTTACCTGCCGGTTTACTGGCTGATCGCACTCGTCGTTTTTTTAGTGATTGAAGCAGCAACACTTGGTCTTGCGACGATCTGGTTTGCAGGTGGGGCGCTTGTTGCTTTGATCGCTGCCATGTGCGGAGCAGGGATTGTGATTCAGATCGTACTGTTTCTTGTTGTATCGCTGGTACTTCTGTTTTTTACACGTCCGTTCGCCGTTCGCTTTCTGAATAAGGATACACTGAAGACGAACGTGGACCGTGTGGTTGGCATGGAAGGAGTCGTGACGGAAGAAATCTCCAATCTTGCGGGAACCGGAAAGGTTTCGCTTGGCGGAAATATCTGGACCGCGCGGACAGAAAACGAAGGAGGCACGATTCCCGTGGATGCAGTCGTTACGGTGCTCCGTGTGGAAGGCGTCAAGCTGATTGTAAAGGTCAAAGAAAAAGAAGGAGGAAATGAAACATGAGTGGTGGAGGAGTTGCAGGAATTTTATTGATTTTGCTTCTTGTGGTTGCATTGTTTATCGCAGCATCGTGTGTGAAAATTGTACCGCAGGCTAGTGCTTACGTGGTAGAGAGCCTTGGAAAATACAAGGACACCTGGGCAACCGGTCTTCATTTTAAGGTTCCGTTTATCGAGCGTGTAGCGATTCGCGTAAACCTGAAAGAGCAGGTGGTGGATTTCCCGCCGCAGCCGGTTATCACAAAAGATAATGTTACGATGCAGATTGATACCGTTGTATTCTTCCAGATTACCGATCCGAAGCTGTTTGCATACGGTGTTGTCAATCCGCTGATGGCAATTGAAAACCTGACGGCAACAACGCTTCGAAATATCATTGGAGATCTGGAGCTCGATGAAACGCTGACATCCCGTGAGATCATCAACACGAAGATGCAGGCTGCGCTTGATATCGCGACCGATCCGTGGGGAATTAAAGTAAACCGTGTCGAGCTGAAAAACATTATGCCTCCGGCAGCCATCCAGGAAGCAATGGAGAAACAGATGAAGGCAGAGCGTGAACGCCGTGAAGCAATCCTGATTGCAGAAGGAGAGAAAAAATCGACCATCCTTGTTGCCGAAGGTAAAAAACAGTCGGCCATCCTCGATGCAGAGGCTGAAAAACAGGCGGCGATTCTTCGTGCAGAGGCAGAAAAAGAGAAACGGATCCGTGAGGCAGAAGGCCAGGCAGAGGCAATCCTCAAAGTACAGCAGGCAAATGCCGATGGTATCCGTGCGATCAAAGAAGCAGGTGCGGACGATGCCGTTCTTACCTTAAAGAGCCTTGAGGCACTTGGCGTTCTGGCAAATGGAAAGGCAACAAAGATTGTTGTTCCGTCCGATCTGCAGGGACTGGCAAGTCTGGCTACCACATTCAAAGGTATTGTGGAGGAGCAGAAAGTGCCGGCAGGAAAAGAAGTGCAGAAGTAAAATAGAGATAAATCGATAAGAAAAAGAGAATTCTCCCACAGAAAGCGCGATGCCGGATGTGGGAGATTTTTCATGGACAGCGAACAAAAGTCCGCAGTTACAAGAGCCCCCGGTGACAGCCGTGATAACGGGAAAAATGGAAAGAGAGTGTTTTTAAAGTGCATAAAAATGCATATTATATGAATAATATAAAGAAAATACGTAAAAATATACATTTTCCTCTTGACAGATGAACAGGTCTGTTTCATAATAGAGACTATTCAAGGAAACCAAGGGGCAAAAAACTTTTTTGACCCAACATCACAGTATAGGAAATAATAAAATACACCATATGCAGATATAAGGAGGAACAAGCCATGGATTTAAAAGGACGCGATTTTCTGACATTGAAAGATTTTACACCGGAAGAGATTGCCTATCTGCTGGATCTGTCCGCAGAGCTGAAGGAGAAGAAAAAGAAAGGCATTCCGGTGGATACCCTGCGCGGTAAAAACGTTGCACTGATCTTCGAGAAAACCAGCACCAGAACCCGCTGTTCCTTCGAGGTAGCTGCACATGATCTCGGTATGGGAACAACGTATCTGGATCCGACCGGTTCCCAGATCGGCAAAAAAGAGAGCATTAAAGATACAGCCCGCGTTCTTGCCGGTATGTATGAGGGAATTGAATACCGTGGATTTGGTCAGGAGATTGTAGAAGAACTGGCAAAATATTCCAAAGTCCCGGTATGGAACGGACTGACGAACGAGTACCACCCGACCCAGATGCTCGCCGATATGCTGACAATCCAGGAAGAGTTCGGCCACTTAAAAGGCATCAAACTCGTTTACATGGGCGACGCCCGCTACAATATGGGAAATTCCCTGATGATTGCATCTGCCAAGATGGGAATGGATTTTGTGGCCTGTGCACCGAAGAAATACTTCCCGAACGCAGAGCTTGTGGCTCAGTGTGAGGAGTATGCAAAGGAGAGCGGTGCAACCATCACCCTCACCGAGGACGTAAAAGAAGGAACAAAAGATGCCGATGTTATCTATACCGATGTCTGGGTATCTATGGGTGAGCCGGACAGCGTATGGGAGGAGAGAATCCACGATCTGACTCCGTACCGTGTCACAAAAGAAGCAATGGCAAATGCAAAAGATACCGCCGTATTCCTGCACTGTCTGCCGTCCTTCCACGATCTGAAAACAAAGATCGGAAAAGAGATCCACGACCGCTACGGCCTGAATGAGATGGAAGTAACCGATGAAGTATTTGAATCTGCGCAGTCGAGAGTATTCGAAGAAGCAGAGAACCGTATGCATACGATCAAAGCAGTTATGGCAGCGACTCTCGGAGCATAAAGTTTTGGGTGGAAAAACCGGAATAGACTGTGTATAATAGAATAACGAAGAAACACGCACAGCAGCGCTGCGGAAAACTCTTCCGCAGCGCTGCTGTTGATTTTTCGAAATGCATAAAGCGTGCTTCTTATAGTCAGAAAGCAACACAGGGAGTGTGATAATACGATATGCTGGAAAATAAGAGAGCTGAGACGCTGCGCCTTCTGCGGGAATCCGGGAAAATGTTTCCGGACAGGAGCTGTGTGAACATTTTGGAATTTCCCGCACCGCAGTATGGAAGATGATGAATCAGTTGAAGGAAGAGGGATACGAGATTGAAGCCGTTCAGAATAAGGGATACCGCCTGTTAAACGAGCCGGATCTCGTAACGAAGGATGAGCTGGAAAGCCGCACGCATACGAAATATGTCGGACAGACGGTTTATTATAGCCGCGAGGTGGATTCGACAAACACGTGGGCGAAGCGGTTGGCGGAAGAGGGTGCGCCGAACGGCACCCTGACAACAGCCGAGACGCAGACTGCCGGAAAAGGCCGCCGCGCAGAGTCTGGAAATCGCCGGAGGGAACCTCTGTTTCGATGTCGATTCTGCTGTACCCGGATCTTGAGCCGGCCAAAGCACCGATGCTGACGATTGTAATGGGACTTGCCGTAGTGCAGGGTGTGCAAAGAGCGCTCGGTGTCGATACGAAAATCAAATGGCCGAACGACGCAGTGCTGAATGGGAAAAAGCTCTGTGGTATCCTGACAGAGATGAGCGCACAGATTGATTATATCAATTATGTTGTCATCGGAACCGGAATCAATGTCAATCAGATGGAATTTCCGGAAGAAATCGCGGAGATTGCGACCTCACTGGCGATAGAAATGGGTCATCCCGTCAACCGGGCGAAAGTGGTCGCAGCAGTGCTGGAGGCATTTGAGGAGGACTATGAAAAATTCCTGGAAGCAGGGGATCTCTCTGAGCTGAAGGAAGCATATGAGGCTGTGCTTGCAAACAAAGATCAGCCGGTGCGTGTACTCGATCCGAAGGAACCGTTCGAGGGCGTTGCACTTGGCATCACGCCGACCGGTGAGCTGCGCGTGCAAAAAGAGGACGGAACGATCGTTGAGGTGCATTCCGGCGAGGTTTCGGTGCGCGGCTTATACAGTTACGTATAGAGAGATCGGAAAAAGGAAGAGAAAGGAAAAATCATGTATTCAGATAATGAAAAAGTAGTGCTCTGCGGAGCAAGTGCATACGAACAGAAATATTATTTTAACCAGGATTTTGCATCCCTGCCACAGTCTGTGCAGGATGAGCTTCATGTTATGTGTGTTATGTTTACGGTGGAAATCGGCGGTATTTTTACCATGTGGTTTGACAGCGACGGAAGTCTGCAGTTTGAGACAGAGGCTGTAGACGCAGATGCGATGTATGACGAGATCGGCGGCGCGCTTCGGATTAAGCAGTATCAGGAAGAAAAAAAGGAGTTGCTGGAATCCCTGGAGCTGTATTACCGTGTCTTCTTCCTCGGTGAGGAGGTGCCGGAGGAGGCGCTGATGGAAGAGGACGGAGAGAAGCCGAATGGAAAATAAGAAACGTACACTGCAAAAGATGCCGCCACTGAAAATCGGAAACGTGGAGATGCCAAACCCACTCGTGCTTGCACCGATGGCGGGGGTGACGGATCTGCCGTTTCGTGTTCTGTGCAAGGAGCAGGGCGCGGGCCTGATCTGTATGGAAATGGTGAGCGCGAAGGCAATTTTATATAAGAATAAAAATACCGAGGATCTGATGACGATCGATCCGGGTGAGCATCCGGTGTCCCTGCAGCTTTTCGGCAGTGATCCGGAGATTTTGGGGCAGATTGCCGCTCAGATCGAAGAAAGGCCGTTTGATATTCTGGATTTTAACATGGGCTGTCCGGTGCCAAAGGTTGTCAATAACGGCGAAGGCTCGGCCTTATGAAGGATCCGCATCTGGTGAGGGAAATCGTGACAAGCATGGTAAAGGCAGTGAAAAAGCCTGTAACCGTAAAGATCCGAAAGGGCTTTAACGAAGAATCGGCGAATGCTGTGGAAATTGCGAAGATCCTCGAGGACTGCGGAGTGGCCGCAATTGCGGTTCATGGAAGAACGAGAGCGCAGTTTTATTCCGGAAAAGCAGACTGGGATATTATCCGCCGGGTAAAAGAGGCAGTATCGATTCCGGTTATCGGAAACGGCGATGTGACAGATGCGGCAAGTGCCGAGGCACTGGTGGAGCAGACCGGCTGTGACGGAATCATGATCGGACGCGGCGCGGAAGGAAATCCGTGGATTTTTAAACAGATTCTTCATTATATGGAAACAGGCGAAACGCTTGCAAGGCCGACCCAGCATGAGGTAAAAGAAATGATGCTCCGCCATGCACGGATGCAGGTGGAATACAAAGGCGGCGCGATCGGCATCCGCGAGATGCGCAAGCATGTTGCATGGTATACGGCAGGCTTTCCGCATTCGGCAAAGCTGCGCGCGGCGATCAATCAGGTGGAGAGCCTGCAGGCGCTGGAACAGATGCTGAATGAGTGGGAACGAGGATAAAAACAAGTCAAAAAGGTACCTATGATATGCCAATATTGATATATCAGGGGTGCTTTTTTTATGCTATACTGATAAACAGAGGTATTGGGACAAAAAATACAAAAGAGGGAGTGTAGTGTATGACTATGAAGGAACTTTTCGCACCGTCCGACATGACGGTGGGAAAGCCGTGGGAAAAGATTGTAGCTTTTACAATCCCTATGCTGATCGGCAACATTGCCCAGCAGCTCTACAACACGGTTGACAGTATTGTAATCGGAAAATATGTCGGGGACAACGCGCTTGCGGCAGTTGGAAGCGCCAGCCCGATCTTAAACCTGCTTCTGGTTCTGTTCGTCGGAATTTCCGTCGGCGCCGGCGTCATGGTGTCGCAGTATTTTGGAGCAAAACAAAGAAAAGAGCTTTCGATGACGATCGGAAACTGCGTCACGCTGACAGCAATTTCCTCCATCATTATTATGATTCTGGGAGCCGTCCTCTCAAGGCCGCTGCTGGAAATGCTGAAAACACCGGATTCTATCATCGACTGGTGTACCTCGTATCTGGTGATCCTGATGGTGGGCTGTGCCGGCAGTGCGTACTATAACATTCTATGTGGTATCCTTCGCGGACTCGGCGATTCGATTTCGGCGCTGATTTATCTGCTGGTGGCAACGGTCATCAATATTGTATTGGATATTGTATTCGTTTCCCAGTTCCACATGGGCGTTGCCGGAGTTGCATACGCGACCGTGATTGCGCAGGCAATTTCTGCAGTACTCTGCATGTGGCGTCTGATGCGTATGACCGACATTTTTGATTTCAGACCCAAATATCTGAAAATGAAAAAACAGTATTCGATGGAAATTATCCGCCTTGGTCTGCCGTCCGGTATTACCCAGGCGATCTTCTCCATGGCGATGGTTATCGTACAGTCGCTGACCAACAGCTTCGGTGAAATGGTTATCGCCGCGAATGTTATCATCATGCGTGTCGATGGCTTTGCAATGATGCCGAACTTTTCGTTTGGTACCGCGATGACAACGTATGCCGGTCAGAATGTCGGTGCACGCCGTATGGACCGCGTAGAGCAGGGCGCAAAACAGGGAACACTGATTGCAGTCGGAACCTCAACGACCATTACCCTTTTAATTGTTATTTTCGGCCATCATCTGATGGGAATCTTTACGAATACCACAGAGCTCGTAACATTAAGTGCCAATATGATGAAGATCCTTGCGGTCGGCTATATTGCCATGGCAATAACACAGTCGCTTTCCGGCGTCATGCGTGGAGCAGGCGATACGATGACCCCGATGTGGATTTCGATGGTTGTTACTGTTGTAATCCGTGTGCCGCTGGCATACGGTCTGGCCTTTCTGACCAGAACGCCGGAGCTGCCAAACGGACGATATCAGGTACTCTGGATTTCCATGCTGGTAAGCTGGTGCATGGGTGCGCTTCTGACGCTGATTTTCTATAAAAAAGGAAATTGGAAAAAGAAAGCACTGACAGGAAGCTCATCCGAAAAATAAAGGAAAAATAAGAGAAAGATGCAGGAAGGATTTGTGAAAAAGAAAATCTTTCCTGCGTTTCTTTTTTTCTTGACATTCCGTGGGCAATCCTTTATACTACTTTAATTGTTAGGATAGGCGGAGTCTATCCTTATTTCAACCGGGAATACTGAAAATACAGCGCATTTCCGGAGAGTTTACAGAATAAAATCAGATATGACTGGATACAGAAACGATAGAAAGGGTGTATAAAATGGAACAGAAAAAAACGATTCTTACCTATGCCGGCCTGAAAAAACTGGAGGACGAGCTTCATGACCTCAAAGTAAACAAACGTAGAGAAATTGCCGGTAAAATCAAAGAAGCAAGAGAGCAGGGAGACCTTTCCGAGAACGCCGAGTACGATGCAGCAAAAGATGAGCAGCGTGATATCGAGGCAAGAATTGAAGAGATCGAAAAAATCCTGAAAAACGCAGAGGTTGTTGTTGAGGATGAAGTAGATTCCGATAAGATCAATATCGGATGTAAAGTAGACGTACTGGATCTGGAGTATGACGAAGAAATCGAGTTCCAGATCGTTGGTTCCACCGAGGCAAACAGCCTGGAAGGAAAAATTTCCAACGAGTCTCCGGTAGGAAAAGCTCTGATCGGCGCGCACAAGGATGATATTGTCGATGTAGAAACACCGGCCGGAATTATGCAGTACAAAGTACTTTCTATCCAGAGAAATATCTAAAAAATACAAAGAAAAGGGAGTGAAGAGATTGGCACAGCAGACACAGGAACAGGATATTAACCACTTACTGAAGGTTCGCCGCGAGAAACTCGCAGAGCTGCAGCAGAACGGAAGAGACCCGTTCCAGATTACAAAGTTCGATCAGACACATCATTCGCTTGAGGTGAAAGGTCTTTACGAGGCACATGAGAGTGAGCTGTTAAAAGACCGCCAGGAGCCGAACGTAGAGGGAATGGATGAGGAGCAGGCGAAAGAAGCTCTTAAAAAGGATTACGAAGAGAGAAGAAATATCATGGACGCAAGCCCGATCCATGTGGCAATTGCAGGACGTATGATGTTTAAGAGAGTCATGGGCAAGGCATCTTTCTGCAACATTCAGGATTTACAGGGAAACATCCAGGTATACGTTGCAAGAGATGCGATCGGAACAGAGTCTTACGCTGATTTTAAAAAATCGGATATCGGTGATATCTTCGGAGTGGAAGGATTTGCTTTCAGAACAAGAACAGGTGAGATTTCTATCCATGCAGAGAAAGTGACACTCCTCTCCAAGAGCTTACAGATCCTCCCGGAGAAGTTCCACGGTCTGACAGATGTAGATACCCGTTACCGTCAGAGATATGTAGACTGATCATGAATGCAGAGTCTAAAGATACCTTTATCAAGCGTTCCAAGATTCTCAGTGCGATCCGCAAGTACTTAAGCGGAGAAGGATTCATGGAAGTTGAGACTCCAATGCTTGTACAGAACGCAGGTGGAGCAGCAGCAAGACCGTTCGAGACACATTTCAATGCCCTGAACGAAGATCTGAAGCTTCGTATTTCCCTGGAGCTGTACCTGAAGAGACTGATCGTCGGAGGACTCGAGAAGGTATATGAGATCGGACGTGTATTCCGTAATGAGGGTCTTGATACAAGACATAACCCGGAGTTCACTCTGATGGAGCTTTACCAGGCATTTACAGATTACCACGGCATGATGGATCTGACAGAGAACCTGTATCGTTTTGTCGCACAGGAAGTGCTCGGAACGACACAGATCGTATACAAAGGAATCCCGATGGATCTCGGTAAGCCGTTCGAGCGTATCACGATGGTTGACGCAGTGAAGAAATACGCAGGCGTTGACTGGAATGAAGTTGAGACTCTGGAGCAGGCAAGAGAACTTGCAAAAGAGCATAATATTGAGTTTGAAGAGAGACATAAAAAAGGTGATATCCTGAATCTCTTCTTTGAGGAGTTTGTAGAGGAGCATCTGCTTCAGCCGACGTTCGTTATGGACCACCCGGTTGAGATCTCGCCGCTGACGAAGAAAAAGCCAGAAAATCCGGAATATGTAGAGCGTTTCGAGTTCTTCATGAATGGATGGGAGATGGCAAATGCTTACTCTGAGCTGAACGACCCGATCGACCAGAGAGAACGTTTTAAAGCCCAGGAAGAACTGCTTGCACAGGGCGATGATGAAGCCAATACAACAGATGAAGACTTCATGAACGCACTGGAGATCGGTATGCCGCCGACCGGTGGTATTGGATTCGGCATTGACCGTATGTGTATGCTTCTGACAGGAGCTGAGGCAATCAGAGACGTGCTGCTCTTCCCGACAATGAAGTCCCTGAATGATGTAAACAAGGGCAATGATGTAAAAAATCAGCCTGTCGAGGAAATGAAAGCAGAGCCTGAAAAGATTGATTTCTCTAAGGTAAAGATTGAGCCTTTATTTGAGGAAGCAGTTGATTTTGACACATTCTCAAAGTCAGATTTCAGAGCCGTTAAGGTAAAAGAATGTGTAGCAGTACCGAAGTCAAAGAAGCTGTTGCAGTTTACCCTTGATGACGGAACAGACACAGACCGCACCATTTTAAGCGGTATTCACGCATATTACGAGCCGGAAGAGCTTGTAGGTAAGACACTTATCGCTATCACAAATCTTCCTCCTCGTGCTATGATGGGTATTGACTCTTGCGGTATGCTCCTCTCCGCTATTCACGAAGAAGAAGGCGAAGAAAAGCTCCATCTGCTTATGGTTGATGACCACATCCCGGCAGGCGCAAAGCTGTATTAAACTGATGTAACGATGTACCGTTTAACCAAATAGACGGGACGTACTTCATTTGATAAAAAACTAAAAAAACAGCGATTTACATCAAACTTACATCAATTGATGCAGAAATCGGTGCAAGCAAGAGAAAATCGCATAATTAGTGCAATGAGTGGGCAATTCCAATCGGAGTTGCCCATTTTCTAAAATGAATGGAAATGCAAATCGGTATTTAATGCTTAACGAGGAGGAATAAACATGGCGAAGAAAGAAGAAAGATTTGAAGTTATATTTAGAGATGGAAGTTCGCTTAAAGATGAAGGGATTCGACAAATTCTTGTAGATAAGGAGACTGGAGTTAATTATCTTTGTTGGAAATCTGGATACGGGGCTGGTATTACACCTCTTCTGGATTCTGAAGGAACAGTCATAATTACAAAGTAAAATTCAGCGTTTTCAAGGGTTTGCAGAGAATTTAATAACAAAATATAACAGTTATTAAATCGCTTAAAACAGGTGAAATCTCAATCGGTATTTGACATAGGAGTGCGATTATATGAAAAAGAAAATTATTCTATCAATAGCATTTATTATCAGTTTATTACCAATGTTCCTTAATCAATATGGTGGGCTAAAAGGCGTACAGGAAATCACAGGTTTAATAAATTTGCTCAATCCCATTGGAATGGTGTCTGTTATTTTGTTTGCTGTGGGTGTATGGTTTCCCTTCAAGGAACAGGTTGTTGGCAAAAGTTTAGGTGCATTAGGCACAATTGGTATTGTTGTTTCTGAGATATATAAGTTCTTCACATGGCACGTAATGAATATAACGGGCGAAGTAAGTATCCATAAAAGCATTAGATTTGCATTCCCAGAGTTTTATATTGGTTTGATAATTTCTATTTTAATGGTGGTTACATATTTTGTTATCGACAAGAATGTAAGTGCTACATCTGTTTCAAATTAACAGACAGATTCCAGTTTGTAGAATTCAAAAATTTAATATGAAATGTGAGATAGAGCGTATGGAAATTAACTATACGTTCTATTCTTTTTGCCTTTTTTGAAAAAAGTGATTAAAAAACTATTGACATTTTGTTACTGGAGGAGCGCAAAGATTCCTTCTGATACAAGCAAGTTCCCACCCCCTGCTTATTGCTTTTCGCAATTAAAGCAGGGGACTTACTTGACTTCGGCTAAAAAGATGGAATATAGTATATTGTCGCACATTGACACTTTACCATGATAAGGTTAAAATAAAGATAAATTATGCACTGCAAGAGAAATTGGACAGTTGCAATATTATTCTGAATTTCGGCGGTTTGCCGGGATTATTTGAACAGGAGCGAATGTGTTATGATAGCAGAAAAAATGAAACCTTATGTAAAAAATAATTCAGCCATCCGTATGATGTTTGAGGAGGGAAATCGTCTCAGAGCCATTTACGGTGCGGACAAAGTTTATGATTTCAGTCTTGGGAATCCCAGTGTTCCGGCACCGGAGTGTGTGAAGGAGGCTATTATTGATCTGGTGAATGAAGTGGAGCGACAGTGCTTCATGGTTATATGAGTAATGCAGGATTTGAGGATGTGCGCCAGACGATTGCGGAATCTCTGAACCACCGCTTTGGAACTAAATTTGCAGCGAAGAATCTGATTATGACAGTTGGAGCAGCCAGCGGTCTGAATGTGATTTTCAAGACGATCCTGAACCCAGAGGAAGAAGTGATCGTTTTTGCACCGTACTTTCTGGAATATGGTGCATATGTGCGCAATTTTGATGGCAAGCTTGTGGAAATCTCTCCGGATACAACCACATTCCAACCGAATCTTGAGGAGTTTGAGCAGAAGATTACAGCAAAGACAAGAGCAGTGATCGTAAATACACCTCACAATCCCACTGGTGTTGTATATTCCGAAGAAACCATTAAGAAGCTGGCTGCAATTCTTGAGAAAAAGCAGCAGGAATTCGGCAGTGTGATTTATCTGATCTCTGATGAGCCATATAGAGAGCTGGCTTATGACGGTGTAGAGGTTCCGTATTTGACAAAATATTATGACAATACCATTGTTGGCTATTCTTACAGTAAATCTCTGTCCCTTCCGGGAGAGCGTATCGGTTATCTGGTAATTCCGGATGAGGCAGATGGCAGCGAAGAACTTATTACTGCAGCGGCTATTGCTAACCGTACTATCGGATGTGTCAACGCACCATCCTGATGCAGAAGGTGATTGCCAAATGTGTAGATGCAGAAGTGGATGTAGCTGCATATGACAAGAACCGTCTGGCGTTATACAATGGACTGAAAGAATGCGGATTCGAGTGCATCAAACCCCAGGTGCATTCTACCTCTTTGTGAAATCACCGGTAGCAGATGAAAAAGCGTTCTGCGAAGCTGGAAAGAAATATAATATTCTCATGGTTCCGGGAAGTTCCTTTGCCTGCCCGGGTTATGTGAGACTGGCTTATTGTGTATCTTATGATACTATCATTAATTCCCTGCCGGAGTTTAAGAAACTGGCAGAAGAGTTTGGACTGTGAAAACGGCGGGGATTGACATTGGGACAACAACGATAAGCGGTGTTGTTCTGGAAAAAGAGGAAAACGGACAGGCAAAGATTCTGGAGGCAAAAACTGTAGAGAACGGTTGCTTTATCGAAACCGGAAATGAATGGGAAAGAATACAGTATGCAAAAGAAATTGTAGAAAGAGCAGTGAATCTGCTGGATTATTTCCTGGAGAAGTATCCGCATGTTGAGCGGATTGGGCTCACAGGGCAGATGCATGGAATTGTCTATGTTGACAAAGAAGGAAATTGTGTCAGTCCGTTATATACATGGCAGGATGCCAGAGGAAGTATCTGCTATGGTGTTCTGAAGGGAATGAGTACAGAATTGTATCAGATGTATACGACTATTCAGAAAGAAACTGGTATAAAAATCAGACGCATGATTGGTTCAGGGAATGGATTGAGAAAAAATCCGGTACTGTGCGAAATTATTGAGGATATGTTTAAGGCAGAACTTGTTCTGGCAGAATGTGAAGAGGAAGCAGCGACAGGAGCGGCAATGAGCAGTAGTATGTATAACTCTAGCAACTCCCCCAGATAATAAAATGAAGCAGTGAAGTGGATTGTGAATATCCAATTGATTTTATAGCAATCCTCTAAAATAATGCATCTTAATCCAGCCCATCAGAGTGTGAAATCCTGCGTCAGATATCCTTGTCGTGCGTCAGCACGCCTGCAGATATCTTCCTTGTCTTTCGCACGCTGCTGAACTGTCTTAAATGCATTATTTACGAGGATTGCTATAGATTCTTTTTTTCTGCCACATGCGATAACCGAGCGGAACGGAAAGATAAGATACATTATCCCCATTCCAAACGGGCACGCAGAGCATGACACTCACAAAGCAGTGACCATTCAGATAGTTGGAGCCGTTGTGTGCGGTATGGTCAAACAATTTTGAAACATTTTCAAATTTTGTGCCAAATTTGGATACCATCGTATCATCAACACACAGAAATACCGGCTGTGTCTGCAAGAAATCCGGTATCAGTTTCAAGGCAATCCGGGCAGTGATATTCATAAATCTGGAATAATCAATCTTTGCATAGGAACATGCATAGTAAAATGCATTCAGTGATTTTTCTGTTATTCTGGATAAAAAATGATGATACAGAAACCGGATGGAATGTGCGGATTACAATGTCAATATGGATAGTATCAGCAGAAACAGGGTCACTTTCCTTTGTAATGTTTTGGTCAAACTCATTATACATCAGAAAGCCCTGTACGATATTTTTTTATGAAAAAGTTGTAAAGTGGTGAACAACAATGTAACCATTGAAATTACATCTGTTTTTTGATATGATTACTGTCAAAGAGAGGTGTTTATAATGCAGATTTCAAGCAGATTTACAATGGCAATCCATATGTTTGCTGTATAGATACATTTTCGGATCAGAAGATGACTAGTGATTTTATGGCAGCAAGCATTGGAACTAATCCGGTGATTGTTCGTAAAATATTGCAACAATTAAAGGCTGCTGGTCTTATTGAAGTTGCAAGAGGGACAGGCGGTGTAACAATTACCAGACCATTGGAGCAGATTACATTCCTTGATGTGTATAAAGCAGTGGAATGTGCACCAGATGAAGAACTGTTTCATTTTCATGAAAATCCCAATCAGAAATGTCCGGTAGGAAAGAATATTCACCATGTTCTTGATAAGAGACTGTTAGAAGTACAGAGGGCCATGGAGGAAAAACTTTCAGAAATGACACTTGCTGATGTGAAAAAAGATATTGCAGTGTATACAGAGGAAGAGTAGCCTACAGAAGGCTTCGGATGAGTGATTATATCATCACAATTTCCGAAGCCTTTTTCATTTGTTGTAATCAATGTAAAACCGTTAAAGGAAGTTGTAACAAAAAAAAGTTACAAAAAAATGATGTAACTATTGACATTACATCAAACAAATGATATAGTACAAACATGAGATGTAACAAGCAATGTTACAACAAATTAAGGAGGTAATTTAAAATGCAGAAAGTAGTAGAATTTTTACAGAAAAATCCAGTTCAGTATTTAGCAACAGTCGGAAGAGATGGAAAGGCAAAATGCCGTCCATTCATGTTCTGCTTTGAGCAGGATGGAAAGCTTTGGTTCTGTACAAACAACACAAAGGATGTTTACAAGGATATGTTAGCAAATCCTGAAGTAGAAGTTTCTGTTTCTTCGCCAGAATATGCATGGATTCGTATTCATGGTAAAGCAGTATTTGAGGACAACAAGAGTGTAAAGGAAGGATGCATGAATAACCCTATCGTTAAGGGACAGTACCAGACAGCAGATAATCCTATTTTTGAGGTATTCTATCTTGAAAATCCTCATGGTGTAATCGCAGATTTCTCTGGAAATCCACCTTATGAATTTTAATAATAGGTAATCAACAGAAAAAAATTACAGTCTTCGGGGCAAGGTGTAATTCCTGACCGGCAGTATAGTCTGCGAGCAAAAGCTGATATGGTGCAATTCCATAACCAACGGTAAAGTCCGGATGAGAGAAGATATGATAAAACAAGTCCCGCAGGAAATCCCGTCCTGCGGGCTGTTTTAAATTCAGGCATATCTCACAAAAAGGAGATTTATGAGTAACAATACAGCAACTATTAAAACAAGAAAAAATTTATAGCAATTCCATAAAATAATGCAATCAAGACAGTTCAGCAGAGTGCGAAGGACAAGGATATCTGACGCAGGATTTCACACTCTGATGGGCTGAATTAAGATGCATTATTTTAAAGGATTGCTCTAGGAAAATGGCGATGTGGGCATGTGTTATTTCAAGTGTAGTTATGGGAATAGCAGCAGCGATTGTAAATTATTTTATACTACTTCCACTGTTTGAAACATTTATGCCGCTGGATCAGCTGATTGCATCATTTGGCGAATTTCTGCCATTTATTAAGACCAAGCTGGACGTTGTGCTATTCAATGCATTGCCGTTTAATATCTTAAAAGGCTTGGTGATTGGAGCAATTGCCATGATGATATATAAAAAACTTACACCGATACTGAAAGGAGAGACTTTGAAATGACAAAAATGGATTATCTTAAACTTCTGGTGGATGAAATTCATTCAACAACAGTTGCAACGATAGGTTCAGATGGACATCCTCAGACAAGAATCATAGATATGATGTACTATGATGAAGAAGGTGTGTATTTCCTCACAGCAAAGGGAAAAGCATTTTATGACCAGTTAATGGAGCAGCAGTATGTGGCAATATCCGCAACAAAAGACAAAATTGCGGTGTCTCTGCGTGGAAAAATAAAGAACATCGGAAAAAAGAATCTTGATATTATGTTTGAAAAAAATCCATATATGAAGAAAATCTATCCGGGAGATACGAAAGACGCAATCGAAGTGTTTTGGCTGTATGAGGCACAGGGAGAGTATTTTGATATCAGCAATCCATCAAATATTGTGAGGGATACTATAACAATTGGAAAAACCGAGGCAGTTCAGACAGGGTATTTTATTGGAAAAGAATGTATTGGATGCAAACTGTGTTACTCTGTATGTCCGCAAAAATGCATTGATATATCTTCAGTTCCGGTTACTATCAACCATAATCATTGTCTGCATTGCGGAAGATGTGCAGAAATTTGTCCGAAGCAGTGTATTGAGAAAAGAGGTTCATTATGATTTTTAAGAAAATCAGAAAAGGGCATGCTGACTGGAGAAAATTTTTATGTAGTACTCCGGAAAGGGATTATGTATTCCAAAAGGATGCATATGAAGACCAGATTGACAGGGCAGCAAAGAATATAAGAAATACAGACTGTATTATAATCGGGGCAGGAGCCGGGGCATCGACAGCTGCGGGAATCCAATATGGTGGTAAAAGGTTTACAGACAATTTTGCAGAATTTATAAAAAAATACGGTGAGCACTACATGACAGATATGTATGCAGCCGGATTTTATCCATATCCGTCTGAGGAGGCAAAGTGGGGATACTGGTCAAAACATGCATTGATGAACCGCTTTGATCCTCCGGCATTGCCGCTTTATACAGAGCTTTATGATATTGTAAAGAACAAAGAATATTTTGTACTTACAACCAATGTGGATCATCAGTTTTATAAAGCGGGATTCGATGCACAAAGAATATTTGCAACACAGGGAGATTATGGGAAAATCCAGTGCCAGAAAGCCTGTCATCCAAAGACTTACGATGCAAAAGACCTGTTTCGTAAAATGGATAAAGCAAGAAGAGACTGCCTGATTCCATCAGAACTTGTACCAAAATGTCCGGTGTGTGGCGGCAATATGGCTATGAATCTCCGTTGTGATAATTATTTTGTGGAAGATGAAGCGTGGCATGAGGCAGCCGACAGGTATGCGGGTTTTCTGGAACAGAATAAAGATAAAAAGGTTGTTCTTTTGGAACTTGGAGTTGGATTTAATACGCCGATTATTATACGTTTCCCTTTTGAAAAGATGGTGAGGGAGAACTCGTCTTATAGTTTGATACGCCTGAATATGGATGAAGCGGTAGTTCCGGAAAGCTTCGGGGAACGTGCAATCGGTATTGACGGTGATATGGCAAAGGCAATTACTGATATAAGGGGGCTGGTATTATGACACAGGATGAGCGAAGAGAATATCTGATTCAGTATCTTTTAAAAGAAGAAATACCGTTTGGCAGACAGAACATTCCTACGGATAGGCAGGGGCAGGAAAATCTGCTCCGCTCACTTATGAATGTCAGACCGCCAAGACCAATCAGTAATGATTTTTTGAAAATACAGGATGAGTATCTTACAGAAAGAAATATAGAGCGTGGAATCACAGATGTTGACACGCTTGCACCTGTAAAATCCGATTCGAGATTATATATCTGGCAGGGGGATATTACCACTTTGAAATGTGATGCGATCGTGAATGCGTGTAACTCACAGATGCTTGGTTGTTTTTCACCGATGCATGACTGTATTGATAACTTTATTCATACTTATGCTGGAATGGAACTTCGTCTGAAAATGCATGAAATTATGGCAAAGCAGGGGCATGAAGAAGAGACCGGCAAAGCAAAGATAACATCGGGATACAATCTTCCGACAAAATATATTCTTCATACGGTAGGACCTATTATACAATGGAAAGTCACAAAAGAAGATGAAGACCTGTTGGCAAGCTGCTACACAGAGTGCCTAAAGCTTGCAGCTGATACTGGTGTGGAATCTATTGCATTCTGTTGTTTGTCTACAGGTGTATTCCGTTTTCCACAGCAACGAGCTGCGAGATTGCAACGAATACTGTAAAGCAGTATCTTAACAAAGACAGCAGAATAAAAGAGGTAATCTTTAATGTGTTTAAGGATGAAGATTTAAAAATATACAGTGGATTGTTATAAGCGTCTGTTGAAATATCCTATATACCCTAATAAGCAAAAGGTACAGAATAAATTTATGATTGAAACAATCTCAAACCCCCAGCAGAGCTGGGGAGACTCGTGGACGCAAGGGGCGATAAATGTAGTATCAAATTAAAAAACTCCGTTGTACAATGAATGTGGGTCTAGCAAACCACATAAAAGACAACGGAGGTATCCATGGATAATCAAAGTTTAGCACATAGTAGATATAATTGCACGTACCATATTGTATTTATTCCAAAATACAGAAGAAAAGTGATGTTTGGAAAGTTACGAAAAGATGTAGGAGAGATATTAGGAAAAGTATGTAAAATGGAAGGAGTAACAATATTAAAAGCAGCAACTCTTCCAGAACATGTACATATGTATGTATCGATGCCGCCGAAGTTAAATGTGTCAAAAACAATAGGTCGAATCAAAGGAAAGAGTGCATTAATGATATTCGACAGACATCCAGAATATAGAGACAGAAATAATCGTCACTTTTGGGCAAGAGGATACTATTGTGAAACGGTAGGTAACGTTAATGAAGAAACAATAAAACAATATATACAAGAACAATATGAAAGAGATCGCTTAGAAGGGGACTCAGAAAAGTAAAAAAAGAGCCGCTTTTTAAGCGGCCACCAGTAACTAAAGGAATGGTTTGTTAGACCGCCTTCAGGCGGAAATGCAATGTGCCCTGGAAGGGCAAACACAAACCACCAGCAGAGCTGGTGGTACTGACTTTTGTGATCATGGTAAAGGGGATGAGTGAATCTGTCAGGCGGATGATCCTGGAAAACAAAGGAGAATTTGAGAACATTCGTAAATACAATATACGGAAGTACAAGACATTTAGAAAGACAATAAAGAAAAAACTCTATATATCAGATGAAAAAGAAAGATATTTTCATATTTATTATTCAGACCAGAAAGCGTGTGTGGAACATGAACAAATAGAGGCAAAAATAGACCGGATGACGAAATATCTTAATAGTTTAAAGGGAGAAAAAGCGACCGTAGGGGATGGATATAAGAAGTATTTTAAACTTGAAATACATGAGGATGATGGAACGATCATATGTGCAAGGGAGAGGATAGAAGTGATCGATCTGTGCGGATATTTTGTGATAGTAACGCCAAAACAGATGACAGCGGAAGAAGCTTTGGAACTGTATAAGAGCAGGGATGTATCAGAAAAAATGTTCAGGGGAGATAAGAGTTATCTTGGGAACAGGAGCCTGCGGGTACAGTCAGATGAGACTGCAAGTGCGAAGATCTTCGTGGAATTTGTAGCGCTGATAGTAAGGAGCAGGATGTATGTCCTGCTGAAAGATGAAGTGAAAAAGCTTGACAAAAAGCCGAATTATATGACTGTTCCGGCAGCGATCCGTGAACTGGAAAAGATAGAGCTGGTCCGTCAGACAGATGGAAAATACTGTATGGATCATGCAGTAACAGCAACCCAGAAAATAATCTTAAAAGCATTTGATATGGATGCAGACCAGATACAGGACAAAGCTGTAGGATTGAGCAGACTGCTTGAAAAATATGCAGAAGAGGGGAAATAATATATGGCAAGACCGAGAAAAATGATATCTTTGGAAGAGCAGATAAAGAAGCAGGAAGAGACGGTATTAAAAGTAAAAGAAAAGTATGATTCCGAAATGATGAAACTGAAAGATCTTTATGCAAAAAGGAACGAAGAGAAGAAAAAAGAACTGCTCAAAGCTGTTGAAAACAGTACAAAAACATATGAAGAGATCATGGCATTTATCTGTTCTGAGGATGAAATAAATTAGATTTTGGACTGTTTTGATGAGAAAAGGGCAATTTGAGTGTTACTTTTTCAGGAAGTTCACGATTACAGAAGGGAGATACCGTTCTGGTTAAGGCATCTCACTTTATGGGATTTGAAGATGTGGTGAAGGAATTGGAGAAGAATAAAATAGATTGGTAAGAAATAAAAGAGAGTTTGTTGCTTAAAAAATAACTTGAGTTGTAAAGAAGCAACAAATTCTCTTTTTATTTTCTGTTCTTTTAGCTGTATTTATTGTGATTTTAATTGCTCAGTTATAGATATTATTTTATGAAATGAAATATGTAAAAAAAAAATTATATATGCAAAGTATATAGCGTAAAAGGAATTATATGAGTAAAAAATATACAAGTGATATAATTTTCTTCATCAAAGGAAAACATTAAGGAGGACTAAAGTTTGAAACAAGAAAGTAGAGGGCACCCCAAAAAAGAAGAGCATAGCAAACAAACCACCTAATTAGCTGGTTTTAAAAATTAAATATTAACGCAACACCTAATCAGGAAGTTGGAAGAGGAGCGTCTTTTATGACATATCCTCGTAACTTAAGAAGATTAAGTGCCTGTGAAATGGTAAGAATCTTTTCTTTTTTCACAGGACGAGATTCAAGAAAACCTTCAGGAGTATACGGTTTTAAATCTGTGAGTATATGCCAGATAGCGGTCAGAATCATACGACAGATGGCAATGATGGCTTTCTTGTGACCACGGCGTGCTTTAATGCGCTTATAACGTGTAATAAATTCAGGATGTTTCTTAGATTTGATTAAAGCATTTGCAACTTGCATCAAAACTGGTTTAAAATAAGAACCAGCACGGGAAATCCGAGTGGATTTGATTTTGCGGCCGCTTTTATCATTTCTAGGACAGCATCCTGCCCAGCACACTAGTACATGGTTGCATTAATAATTAAGTAATATCAAACTGTCAAAGGCACACCTTTATAAGTCCACTTAAAAGGCTTTGCCATAACGTTATATTGCTCTACAAAGCGTAGGATACTCGCTTTTAGTTCCTCTATAGATCGATAGCTTTTTCTTTTAAGAAGACGTCGGTTTATAATGCCAAACCAGATTTCAATCTGATTCATCCATGAGCAATGTTTTGGTGTATATACGATCCGTATCCTATGGTCTTTATGATGCAGAAATTCTGCGCGGCTTTCCTGGTTTTTTAATATCCCGGATCTTCCCTTACTGCCAGATCTTCGGATAATCCACACTAGGTGTTTATCTGTGGGGAAGACAGACATATCACAGCCAATCTGTGAAAGCACTTGAATAGCAGTCATAGGATTCTTATTGAATCCGGGAACAGTCCTTATTAGATTTAAAGCAGCCTCGTATTTATCACTGAGACAAAGGATTTCCCGTTCTACTTCTGAAATGTGCTTGTTCAGTTCATCGATGTGATCAAGGCACTGTCTAAGTTTAACAGCTTGTTCCCTTGAAATGGCACCATCAACAGCGGCTTGTATTTCTTCAATAGGAGTCTTACAGCGCCCGTGAACAAAAGGTGCTACATCAAATGTTTCCCCAGGGTGTTGCAAAATCTGTTCTGTAATGGAACGAGAAGATTTACCAAATACATCGGAAAAGACATCGTCAAGTTTTAAATTAGATACTGTAGACAATTTTGGGCACGATTCTTTTCACCGGTAATCATACAAGTGAGTTTAAAACGGTATCTTACAAGATCGCGAAGCTCCCGGATGTCAGCAGGTGGAATAAAGGAAGGCTTAACCATTCCACACATATAAAGGTCACAAATCCATTTCGCATCCTTGCGGTCAGTCTTGTTCCCTTTCATTGGTTTTGTGTATTTGGGATGAGAAAGAGTAACCCATAGATTGTGTTGCTCTAAAATGTTAAAAACAGGGATCCAATACTTACCGGTAGATTCCATACAAACATCTGTACAGTTATATTTGGCAAGCCAATCACACAGCTCATTCAATCCTTTAGTAAAGGAAGAAAAGCGAGCTTGCTTATATTCAGTACGATTATTGGAGTCTGTGATACCGATGCAGGCATAGATCCATGTTTTGTGAACGTCAAGTCCACAGCAGTTAAATTTTAAGATTTTAAAAGACAATAAAATAACCTCCTGAAATTTATAGTTATAAAACTGACAGTGACTGGTCATCCGGCGAGATCGAGTCGACTCTGGAAGAGATAAGTTTACGGGCTACTGTTATGCGCCACTCACTGATGCCTTAACGGATGACCGACAACATATAAATATACGAGGTTGCCGCTATACAGCCCCGCCACTCAACTCCACGTGCTCTGTAGTGTGTCAGTCTTATTAGAAAATAATATCAGAAGGAAACTATAATAGATAGTGAAAGGCAATCGAACGTTTCATGACGCATTGGTGCCTTTCGCAGAAAGGCGGATTATAAGTATGAAGAAAAAAATTATGGCAGTGACATTGTGTTTGGCAATGGCTTCAACGTTTGTAGTTGGATGCGGACAGAAAAAAGAGACAGATTCAGGAAAGAGTGAAGAAAAATCTTCAGGTAAGGTAGAAATTGAATTTGTGCAAGTAAAACGTGAAGCAGCAGAAAGCTATACCAAAGTAATTGAAGCATTTCAGAAAAAAAACCCAGATATTGTCATTAAACAGAATGTGGTTCCAGATGCTCAGGAAGTTTTGATGACAAGAGCTAGCAGTGATAATCTTCCAGATCTGATGAATCATTGGCCAACAGATGCACAATTTGTGCAGTTTGAGGATGAAGGATTGCTGTTGGATTTATCGGAAAAGGATTATATGAAAAATATAGATAGCAAGTATCTGGATGCTGTAAAAGCAAAAGACGGGAAAAATTACATGGCTCCATACAATGTCAATTTTATGGGAGTTTATTACAATAAAGATAAGTTTGAAGAGGCTGGATATACTATGCCTACCAAATGGGATGAATTAATTGCTCTTGCTGAAGAAATTAAGGCGAAAGGAGAAATACCATTTGTTTTACCAAATAAGGACTCTTGGGTGGTTTCTAATTTGTGGACTAATATTGAAGCAAGAGATTTAGGAAGCCATGAAGACGAATATGAAAAGATGAAAGCAGGAGAAGAGTCTTTTGAGACAATTCCAGAATATAAAAGCAGTGTAGAAAAAATGATTCAATTGTTGGATTATGCTAATGAAGATTCACTTGCGCTTGGTTATGACCAGGCGGTTAATGACTTTGCAAACGGAGAAGGCTGGATGTTTATTCAAGGAAGTTGGACATTACCATCATTTTTGAGTGCAAATCCAGACTTTAATGTAGAATTTGCTGTTCTTCCGAATGATAATGGAAAACCGATTGCAACACAGACTGTAGATACAGGTTTTTGTGTAAATGCAAAGATAGCAGATGAACTGGAAAAAATGGAAGCCATTGATAAATTTTTATCTTTTGCACTTTCTGTAGAAGGGGCTCAGATTTATACAGATAATGACAAGAGCCATCTTGTGTAACAGGGGTAAAAGCGGAAGTTCCTCAGTTCCAGCCATTTTTTTGACTATGTAGAAGCAAATGGATTTGAAGCAGATGGAGCATATCCTCCAACAGGATTTGAAGATACAAAAAGAGGAAAAATCCAGAATGTATTATTGGATAAGAATGTAGATGCATTCTTAACAGAAATGACAAATGACTGGAACCAAGCGGTAGAAGATTCTAAGTGATTGTTAAGAAGGTGATGTGAATGAAGAGGATAAGTAAAACTGAAATAAAAGAAAGGCGCTCACAATCAAAGAAGAATCGTATTATGTTTGCTTTTACATTGCCAACTGTAATTTTATATACAATATTCTTTTTAGTAACAATGTTAATTGGAGTGTATTATAGCTTTACAGATTGGAATGGTATTTCTAAAGATTATACGTTTGTTGGCCTGGAGAATTATGTAAAAGTATTGACTGACGAAAGATTTAGGGAAGCCATATGGTTTAATATTGGGTATACGATAGCATTAGTGGTACTTCTTATAGTTATTCCTCTTATGATAGCATTGGCGTTAAACAGAATTAAGAGATTATCTACTCTTTTTCGCTCTATTTATTTTATTCCAGCAGTCATAAGCATGGTCACTGTTGGATTGATTTGGAATGAGTTATTTTATAGAGCAGTTCCAGTTATAGGCGAAATGTTGAATATAAAGCGTTGTCTACAAGCCCTCTTGGAAATCCTAAACTGGCGGCTATTGCTATTTTGATGGTAAATATTTGGCAGGGTTGTGCGATTCCTACAGTGCTTTTTATAGCAGGATTGCAGAGTGTACCGAAGGAACTTTTGGAAGCAGCAACGATTGATGGAGCTGGAAATTGGGCAAGATTTTGGAATGTGATTATACCGTACTTAATTCCAGTATTAAATATGGTAATTATCACACAAGCAAAAGCCGGCTTGACAGTATTTGACTATATTAAAGCTATGACTAATGGAGGGCCTGCACAGTCAACAGAGGCAGTAGGGTTATTGATATATCGCCATGCGATCAATGAAGGAAAATTTAGCATTTCAGTGGCGGAAGCTATGATTTTATTTGTAATCGTGGGGGTTGTAGCGGCATTTTCACTGAGATTGACAAGTAATAAACAGGTAGGTGAGTAAGATGAAAAGAAGTAAAAGTAGCAGAATATTAAAGATATTGTCCTATGTTTTATTGATTACAGGAATGATAGTTATTCTCTATCCTTTTTATCTTACTATCATTACCGCTTTAAAGACACCACAGGAATCTTCTCAAAGCTTTTTTTCCTTTCCGCAGAGTTTTTATTTAGGAAATTTTGTAAATGTTCTTCAAAAAGCAAATTATTTTGTGTTTTTTAGGAATTCAGCAGTGGTGACCTTGGTATCTGTATTTCTTATTATGGTTTTGATTCCAATGTGTTCTTATGCAATAGCACGAAATATGGAAAAAAGGTATTATAAGACTATGTTATTTTTATCTTTTGGCTGGTATTTTTGTACCATTTCAAGTTATTATGGTACCATTAGTAAAATATCTTTCAAAATTAAATTTATGTAATATACCTGGCTTAATCATTATGTGTGTTACATTGGCATCTTCTCAAGGGGTATTTTTACTTGTGAATTATATCAGATCTGTACCTAGAGATTTGGAAGAAGCCGCTTATATTGATGGATGTGGTACGGTAAAGGCTTATGTGAAAATAGTGCTTCCTATGATTAGACCCATTCTAGCAACTATTTTTGTGTTAAATGCACTATGGGTATGGAATGATTTTCAAATGCCTTTATTAATATTAAATCAGTCACAGGATATGTGGACATTGCCATTATTTCAATATAATTTTAAATCACAATATTCGTTTGATTATAACTTAGCATTTGCTTCTTACCTTATTGCTATGATTCCAGTGTTGATAGCATATGCTTGTGCACAGAAGCATATTGTTTCAGGCTTGACACAAGGAGCTGTAAAGTCTTAATATTTAGGGAGGGATGTCAGAAATTACTGACACCCTTCCTGTTTTTGTTTTACAAAGATAAAAAATTGATAGAAAGGTAGTAACAAATGAAAAAGCGTTCTTTTAGAAGTTCTTTTGTAAGTGTGATTTTGGTGATAACCATTGCAATTTTTACAGTAAATCTTGTTGTGTATGGAATTAATATAAAAGAAATTAGACAGGCTGAAGTTTTGAAAATGAAGACCGCTGGGGAGCGGATAGACGATATGATTACTATATCTTTAAATAATATAAAAGGACTAAAACAAATTTGTTATACGGATAACTATGCTAGAAATATTTTGCTGGAAAATAATGAAAAAAATGATATCGGTACAAAATTCGAAAATCAGAATTACATGGACAATGCATTAAAACATATTGCTTCTATGGACACACTTATTTTGAGAGCTACCATAGTAAATGAATATGGAAACATTTATTGTACGGATACATCTATACCAGAAGAATATGTCAAAACTATTAGAAACATGACAAAAGAGTGGATGCTGTTTGAAGGAAAAGAGAATGAATATTATTATGGGGCTTACAGGGGGATAACACGAATATTTTAACTTTTTTATATCCTTTATACACGTATGGAAATACGCCTATTGCTCTTTTAGCAGTTGATATTAACTATAAAACATTTCAAAGTATTTTAGAAAATGTTTTTTATGAAAATAGCGGTGAGTGTTTTATTTTGACGGGGGAACAGGAACTGTTTCATATCGGAGAAGATTTATATCAGAAAGAAGAAAAAGGATATATTTTGATAAAAGTCAAAAAATGATGAAAGAAAATCTAATAGTAGATACATTTCAGAGTAAAGGAAAAATTTTTTTATATAAGTTCCAGACAGAACATGCTTTCCGGATGGAAAATTATTCAAGTAATACCAGAAGAAAGGATGTTTGAAGAGGTTAATCAAAAGATAAAGTGGAATAGTATATTTCTCTTAGGAGCATTGATATTAGTGGTTTCTTTTTCTGTTTATTATACAAAAAAAAAAATTATTGAACCATTAGAAGAATTTTGTAAAAAAAATAAGCCATACTAAAGGAAATCAACTTCAAATTATAAATTTAGAACATATGAAATTAACAAGAGAAATTACCAATGTGATAGAAAACTACAATGAAATTGCAAATAAAATGAATGAATATCATGGTAAGAGAAATTATTTATGAAAAAAATCAAAGAAAAATTCAGTCTAAAATGCTGCGATATCAAATCAATCCGCACTTTTTATATAATACATTAAATTTAATTGCTTCTATGGGGGAACTTAGCGATTTTCCAGAGATTGTGGAAATTACAAAAAATCTTTCTTGTATTATGCAATACAATGTAAAAGGTAGTCGTTTTGTTTCCTTAAAGACGGAAGTGGAAATGGTAAAGGCTTATCTAGAAATTCAGAGAATACGTTTTCATGATTGTTTTAGCGTAGAATATGAGATAGAAAGACAGATTGAGCAAGTAAGAATTGTGAAATTTATTTTACAGCCTATTGTTGAGAATATTTTTGAACATGGATTTACGATGGATGAAAATGACAATAAAATTTGGATTAAGGCGTTCAAATGTGAAGATGGTATTGTAATACTTGTAAAAGATAATGGCTGTGGGATTGATAGTGAAAAAAGAGAAGAATTAAATAGAATTCTTTGCGAGAGAACAAGAAGAATTTCTTATATTGATGAGGAAGAAAAAAGTATTGGAATAAATAATGTAAATACTAGAATTAAAAATTACTATGGAGAAAAATATGGAGTGAAAGTTGATAAGGCAGATAAAGGAACGGAGATACAACTATTACTTGGAATTGAAAATCTGGAAGAGGAGAATAAAGATAAATGAAAAAAATATTAGTAGTAGAAGATGAGTATTATGCAAGAAAAAGTATTGTCAAAATCTTACAAGAAAGCGATTTGGACATTCAGGTATGTGGAGAAGCAGTAAATGGAATGAAGGCCATAGAATTACTAGAAGAATATAAAGATATTGCATTGGTTATAACAGATATACAAATGAAAAAAATGGGAGGATTGGAACTGGCCTCATATTTACATAAACATAGACCTGAAATAGATATTCTTATTCTGACTGCCTTTGAAAATTTTGATTATGCAAGAGAGGCACTTCGCTATAATGTAAAAGATTATATCGTAAAACCCATTTATAAAGAAAATCTTTTGCCACCAGTAAAAAAAGGTTTTAGAGAAACAGGAAGAGAAGAGTCGAAATCAAGAAAAAATTAAGAATTATTATCAATGGGAGGCAACCAAAAATTATTTCCCTGTGAAGACAATCGTGGCTCACGAAGAATTGTATAAAGAATTTTTTAGTTATAATGCAATACATCAAGAAGAAAAATTCTGCATAGTTGTGATGCAAGAAGAAGAACTGGTGACAGATGTAGAATTAGTGAATAGAATCATTAAGGAAAAATATAGAGGGTTCATAAAGGATTTCTTTTTTTCTAAAATTAATGAGGAATATGTAATGCTTTTGAGTGGAATAGAATGTATGGATAATGAACTGATTGTTCAGGAGAAAGTAAAAAGTATGTTATCGTATTTTTGTATATGTAAACATATGAATATCACTATGGGTGTAGGACTAGTATATTCATCTAAAGAGAAGGTACATCAGTCTTACAATGAGGCGTTATATGCTTTAAATCAGAGATTGATACAAGGATGGAATAGAGCATATTTTTATAAAAATATGGACGGATATGAAGCAAGAATTGGAAAAGAAGAAGAAATTAAGCTAGAATCTATAGTAAGAACTAGAAAAGAAAAAGAAATTAATCAAGTAATTCACAGTATTTTAGAGGACATAATCATTAAAGAAGAAAGTGCACAGAAACTGTACATGGCAGTTGTAGAAATATTGAAAATTTTAGGGAATTATTATGCAGAATTATATCAAAATGAGGATATTGAAGAATTAAAAGATATAAAAGTTATGTTTTCCAGACGTTATGATTTGTACAAATTTAAACATATTGAGGAGCTGGAAAACTATCTGAAAGAAATGGTAATAGTGATATGTAGCGGAAAAGAAAATACAAAGAAAAAAAGTAAAATTGTTGAAGAAATTGTTCATTATGTAGAAGATAATTATTATAAAAATATTTCTTTAAGAGAGTTAGCTGAAAATAAATATTTTATGAATTATTCTTATTGTAGTAGATTATTTAGCCAAGAAACAGGAATGACTTTTTCGAAATATTTAATTCAATATCGTTTAAAAAAAGGCAAAAACATTGTTAGAAAATAAAGATATGAAGATTAGTTTTATAGCATTTGAAGTGGGATATAATGACGTTTCTCATTTCATTCAATCATTCAAAAAAAGTTATGGATTAACGCCAGAAGAATATCGAGCGAGGAAAAAAATCGAGTGAAAATAAGGAAAAAAAGTTATATTCTGCAAGTAAAAATATTCATAAAGTTGCGTCCGTTATTATGCTAAAATCAAATTCAAGAAAGGCAATTAGGAGGTAACATATGGGTAGAAAAGTAGAAGTAAGCTATAATCCACAGTTGGGGTATTTACAAACAATATTCCATCACAATTTTGATTTTTTAACAGGTATAAAGAGTTATACAGAGAGAACAGATGGAGTAGAATTTGTAGTAGATACTTACAAAGAGAACACAGTAAAAGTGTTCATTCAATGTGTTGGGGAAACCGCATTTCGTTTTCGTATGTATACGCCTGGAAATGAGCAGCCTTTTGATAATAGTATATATCAGTTAGAAGGACAGAATGGTGTAAATATAACGGAAAACGAAGAATTTATTTCTATATCTAAAGGGAAGATAGAAGCTAGGGTTAGGAAATATCCGTGGGAAGTTAGCTATTATCTTGATGGAAAGTTAAAAACAAAAGAGCAGATTAAAGATTCCAATGTGGATAATATGTGTAAAAATTTGCCTGTAGGATTCACTTATGATGAAAATAAAGAGATTATTGGCGTTAATGAAACAATGTATTTATATGCAGATGAAGAATTCTACGGTTTCGGAGAAAAATTTACGGATTTTGGTAAGAGAGGACAGACTATTAATTGTTGGCAAACGGATGCTCTAAGCACGAATACGGAAAAATCTTATAAAAATCATCCTTTCTTCATGAGTAGTAGGGGATATGCTATTCTGTTAAATACTTATACAAGGTCGAAATTTGAGATGGGTAGTTTTTCAAATGTGGCATATAACATGAGCGTAGAAGATAAAGTCTTAGACTATGTCATTTGGATGGGAAATGATTATAAGGCACTCTTAAAGTCTTATATAAATCAAACTGGAAAAATTCCTATGATTCCCAAGTGGGCTCTGGGACTTTGGATGTCAAAATGTTCATATCAAACTCAAGATGAAATTTATGAAGTAGTAAAGATTTCTAAAGAGAGGGATATTAAGATTGATGTAATACATATCGATGGATGGCAGAAAGAAGGTGACGCAGGCGCTTGGGTCTGGGACTATGAAAGATTTCCTAATCCAGAAGAAATGATTTACAAGTTAAAAAAGGAGGGAATCCACCTTTGTCTTTGGATTTTCCCCTATATTGATGAGAATTCAAAATATTTTAAAGAAGCAGAAGAAAAGGGATTTTTGGTAAAAAATACAAAAGGTGTTACAAGCAGATTTTATTCTACGGCAACAAGTACCTCAAAGGTAGGATGCTTTGACTTTACAAACCCACATTTTATAGAGTGGTACAAGCCTAAAGTAAGGTCAGTTGTTAGTATGGGCATTGGAGCAGTAAAAACTGATTTTTCAGAAGCTGTTCCAGAAGATGCGGTTTATTTTGATGGTTCTACAGGAATTCAGGACATAATAAACTAACATTTTTATATGCCAAAACAATTTATGATATTATGGCAGAGGTGAAAATCCCTTTAGGAGAACTTCCAATGCTTTGGGGAAGAAGTGGATATGCAGGCTCTCATACTATTCCAGCAGCGTGGGCAGGAGATTCATCTACCCATTTAAATAATCATGCATGTATTCTTAGAGGAGGCTTAAGTGCTTCTATGAGTGGAATTCCTTTTTGGGGATTTGATATGGGGGGATTCTATAATACAGATCATGAAGGGTATGAATGTGTTCCTACAGATGAGGAGTATATTAGAAGTTGTCAGTTTGGATTTTTTAATTCACTTAGCCGATGTCATGGGAAAACACCAAGAGAACCCTGGAATTTTGGAGAAAAAGCAGAAAAGATTTTTAAGAAATTTAATGATATAAGACATTTATTATTACCGTATCTGTACAGTACAACTTATAAAACACACCTCTCAGATATTCCTGTAATTAGGCCAGTAGTAATGGAATATCCAGAGGATAGAAGTGCCCGTAATGTAGAGTTGGAATATTTCCTAGGAGATTCTCTTTTGGTTGTACCAGTATTTGATCAGGAGGATGAAATAGATGTATATTTGCCAAATGGACAATGGATTGATTTGTTTACGCATGAAAGAATAAAAGGCGGTAGATGGGTTAAGAGAAAAATCGAACTAGATAAGATTCCAGTGTTTATTCGTCAAAATAAAATGATTCCAATGTTAACCAAGATTCCAGAGAATATTGAAGAAAAGTACGAAAATTTAGATGTCATATTATTTTGTGAAGATGAAATTAGAGACACGTATATTGATGATGGTAACGTACAGAATTTGAAAGCAAAGATAGAAGAGGGAACCTTGTTTATAAACACGGATATGGATGCCAGCTATTTTACTGTATACGCAGAAAAATGTTTGGACAACGCTGTGGTAAATGGACAGAACTGGGAGATCAAAAAGGAAAAAGAAGGATACTATAAGATTGCTTTAGAAAAATAAAAAGGAGTTAAGGCAAAATTTGAATAAAGAGAGAACTATTTTATATCTGTTCAGCATAAATGCAATTATTTATATTGCCAGCGGTTTTTATACCCCTTTTTTATCTGCTTATTATGCACAGAAAGGAATTGATGCTGAGAAGATAGGGATTCTTTTGATGATTGGTCCGTGTGTTGTTTTGCTAACACAGAGGTTTTGGGCAAAAATTAGTGATAGGACGGGTAAAAGAAAAGAGGTTCTTCTGGTTACAATAGTGGGAAGTGGATTTAGCATGCTTTTATACTATCTGGGAAATAGTTTTCTTTGTATGTTTTTTGCAACGGTTGTGGTAACTTCCTTTACCACAGCCGTAATTCCCTTAAGTGACGCAATTTTGATTGCTCGCTCTTTAAAAGAAGGATATTCCTATTCAATTATTCGTCTTGGAGGAACTCTAGGATATGCGGTTATGACAATTTGTGCAGGAATGTACTTAAAGACAAGACCTCAGATGCAATTTGTATTTGCATTTTTCGCCTATATGATTTTGTTTTGTTTTTGTATAGGATTAAAAGAAGAAAGAAATGGGCAGATAGTAATAAATGAAGTTGTTCAAGAAAATGAGCAAAACAGGATATTTAAAAATCGAGATGTGTATATAGTTTTGGGATTAGCGTTTGTAAGTCAGATGGGTTTGAGTTTTTATACGGGTTTTATTGGACCGTATATTCTAGAAAAAGGTTACACACAGTCAACCATTGGGGTTATAAATAGCATTTCAGCATTAAGCGAAGTTCCAGTGTTATTTTATATAAACAGAATGCTTAGAAAGCATGGAACAATAAAGATTTTATTTTTATCTTGTTTTCTTATGGGAATTAGAATTCTTCTTCCAATAAGAAGTGGAATTATTGGAATAGTTTTGGCTCAACTGTTACAAGGAGTTACATATATGACTATGTATTATAGTTGTGCGGTATATATTAGTACTTGTGTGTATGAAAAATATCAAACAAAAGGACAAAGTATACTAAATGTTGTACAGCTTGGATTAGGAGCCATTGTTGGAAATTTAGTAGGAGGAAAGTTAATTCGCCTACTAGGATATGAAAAAGGGTATTTACTTATGGCAGGAATTACTACTTTAATGACGATATGTGCTTTGATTGTATATTTCTGGAAAAATCGAGAGCAAAGAAATGGAGGGGATGTGCGTGAAATTTGATGTGATCGGATTGGATAGCCCTTGCGTAGATCTCGCAGTAAATGTTAGGTGCTTTCCAAAACCTAATGGAGCAGAGAGGATACAGAATTTGAGTTGGCAAGGAGGAGGAAAAGTAGCTTCCGGTATGGTAGCAGCGGCAAGATTGGGGCTTTGCTGTGGAATAATGGGAAATGTTGGAGATGATAAATATGGAACTTTTTGTCTTAGAGATTTTCAAGACCATGGAATTGATACAGAACAAATGTGTGTGAGAAAAAATAGAACAACTAATTTTGATATTGTAATTAGTGACGAAGGTTCTATGGGACGAAGTTTTGTTTTTTATCCAGGAAATGCAGAATGTATGACAGAGGAAGAATTGAATATAGAATATATTTCAAATTCTAGTTATTTTTATATGGCCAACTTGGATTCGGTGACGAAAAAAGCAGCTCAAATGGCAAAACAAAAAGGAAGCAAAATTTTTATGGATGCTGACTCTTATACAGATGAATTGTTGGATGCTATTTCTTGGATAGATATATTTATTGGCTCAGAATTTGTTTACGAAAAGATGTTAGAAGCTGGAAAAAGTGTAAAAGAAAATTGCGAATATTTATATAATAAGGGACCAGAAATTGTGATTTTTACATTCGGAGAAAAGGGCTGTGCGGGGATCAGCAAAGAAGGATTTTTGAAATTCCTGCTTTTGATGTAGATGTAAAGGATACGGTGGGAGCAGGGGATGTTTTTCATGGTGCTTTCTTAGCTGCAATAGTTAAAGGCCTGTCTCCTAAAGATGCTGCAAGATTCGCAAGTGGAGTAGCTGCCATCAAATGTACCAGAATTGGAGGGAGAGCAGGAATTCCTAATTGGGAAGTAACAGATAACTTTTTAGAAACAGGCGAGATTGATTACAGAGAAATTGATGAAAGAGTAAAAAAGTATGGTAGGGGGATAGAGTATGTATAGAGAAACTTTAACTTTGGGTGTAGTACCAAATAAAAGAAGCTTTTTGAGTATGGTGGAAGCAAAACGTCAGAAGGATTGTTTTATGGAAGAAATTCGGAAGATTAAAGCTTCTATAGTAGAAATCGTGGATATAGATGATATATGCGAGAATGGAATTGTTTGCGAAATGGACAAAGTAAACGCAATTGTGGATAAAATGAAAAATAGAAAAATTGATGCATTATTTTTTCCTTTCTGTGATTTTGGAGAAGAACAAGTAGTGGCAGCGATTGCTTCTAAATTTACAGTACCTATTTTGATCTGGGGACCAAGAGATGAAAGGCCGAATACTGATGAGCTAGGGGAAGAGATACACAGTGCGGTATGTTTGCAGCTACAAAGGTTTTACAGCGCTATGGTTTGAAATACAGTTACATTTATAATTGTACTACGAAAAGTGAAGAATTTTTAAAAGGGTATGAAACATTTATTAGAACAGCAGCAGTTTTAAAATCTCTTCGTACTTTGCGAATTGCTAAAATAGGAGAACGTCCAGTGCCTTTTATGAGTGTTATGACTAACGAAGCAAATTTGATTAAGAGGTTCGGCATTACAACTGTCCCTATTTCACCAGTAGAAATTTGTAACAGAGCTAGGAAAATTCTAGAGGAGAAAGGAAAAGAATATATAAAGTATGAGGAGAAATTTGTGAGAAAATTCCCTGATGGAGAAAATTACCAACAAATATGTGCGACAAAATTAGCAGTTCAGGAATTAATGGAAGAAAACAATTGTTCTGTGGCAGCATTTGAGTGCTGGTCTGCTTTTCCAACTTTAATGGGGTTGTGCCTTGCGTTGTTTTGGGAGAAATGGCAGATAATGGAATGCCTCTTTCCTGTGAAACAGATATAAATGGAGCCATTACTCTGGCAATCTTAAGAGCTTGTAATTTATTTGAAGAATCAGAATTTTTAGCAGATTTGACTATTCGTCATCCTCAAAATGATAATGCAGAACTTTTATGGCATTGCGGTCCATTTCCTTATTCTTTGAAAAAAGATGGGGTAGAGGCAAAATTAGTAGATGGACAAGAACGCTTTGAATTAAAACAAGGTGATTTAACAGTTTGTAGGTTCGATGATGTAGATGGAGAATATTATTTATTTGCGGGGGAAGCCAAAACTACAACAGGACCGGAGACGAATGGTACTTATGTATGGATGGAACTGATAACTGGAAACGTTGGGAAGAAAAGTTAATGTTTGGTCCATACATACATCATTTAGGCTGTGTTTATGGTCACTACTTACCTGTTTTGAGAGAGGTATCTAGATATTTGGGAATTCATTTTGATAATGCTCATGAGCAAGGAATTTATAGTTTATAGGAGTAGGTATTATGAGAGAGATTCAGGTACAAAAATTAACAAAAGATAATTTTGGAAAATATGGGGAATTTTTAGATTTACTAGATGAGAGTGAACTGAAAAAGAAGTCTATTTTTCAGGAGGGTTTTTTTGCAGATGTGGTAGCGTTAGAATTTAACCAGGGTAATCAACCTACAATTTCTGTGTGCCATGTTAAAAAACAAAGCGAGAATATCATTTCTTTTCTCGAAGCACATCAATATGCATGTGAAGGACTTCTTCCACTAGATGGAGATGTGATTATTTTTGTAGGAATTATGGATAGTGATTTTAGAACCGAAAGTATAGAAGCTTTTTATGTTCCAAAGGGAACATTCGTAAAATTGAACCCGCTGATTGTTCATGGAACACAGTATCCAGTAGATAAAGAAGATGTTCATATTGTTTGTATGCTACCTGGAAGAACTTTTAAGAATGATATGTTGAGTAGAAGGTTGGAAACAGGAGAGCAGATAAGGATTACAAGGGGGTGTAAAAAATGAGATATAAAAAATTTAAAAAATGCAGAGATCGAAGTATCACAGCTAGCGGTAGGGACTTGGGCAATCGGAGGTCAAAACTATGGAAAAGTGGATAAAAACGAAGCTATTTGTGCAATTCGAAGAATGATAGAAAATGGAGTAAATCTTATTGATACAGCTCCCTGCTACGGAAATGGAACTTCAGAAAAAATTGTAGGAGAAGTTTTGAAAGAAATTCCAAGGGAACAGGTGTTAATTTCCACAAAGTTTGGCTTGATTCCGGATATCTATACACATGGATATAAAAAAGATACGAGTTATAAAAATGCTATGAGAGAAATTCAAAGTTCTTTGATGAATTTGGAAACAGACTATATAGATTTTTATTTTGTTCATTGGCCAGATGTAAATACGCCTATAGATGAAACTATGGCTGCGTTGGAGGAAATGAAGCGTAAAGGCTATATACGTTATGTTGGTGTATCTAATTTTACGGCAGAACAGATAAAAGAAGCAGAACAATATATTCAGATTGATGTACAGCAGCCATTATATTCTATGGTCGATAGAGGGTTTGAAGATTTGATGTCTTGGGGATATGATAGAGGAATTGATTCTATGACATATGGTTCTATGGGAGCAGGCATTCTTTCTGGAAAAATAAGAAGTGTGCCTTCTTTTGAAAAAAATGATTTGCGTTTAAACTTTTATGATGTTTATAAAGAACCCAAATTTTCAAAAATTATGGAATTGCTAAAAGTAATGGATAGTATTGCAGATGGTCATAATGTACCAGTGGGACAGGTTGCATTAAATTGGAGTACCCAGAAAGAATATGTAGGTACAGCTTTAGTAGGCGTTAGAAGTATTGAGCATGCTGATGAAAACTGTAAGACATTCGACTGGAAATTAACAGAAGAGGAAATGAAAATTTTAGATAGTAAAATTGAAGAGTGTGCATTGTAGGAGGGAAGAATATGCCTAAAGCAAAAGTAAAAGATATTTTAACATATGCAACAGAAAATAAGTTTGGTGTTGCTGCAATTAATACTTTAAATATTGAAACTGTTAAATATGTTATAGAAGCAGCAGAAAGAGAAAGAGTTCCCATAATTGTTCAGTTTTATCCCGGATTTTCAGACTACACAGATTTAAAGTATTTGGCTTTTGCAGCCTGCGATATGGCAGAAAAAGCATCTATTCCTGTTGGAGTACATCTGGATCATTCTGTAACATATGAAATTGCAGTAGGAGGGATTCGGGATGGATTTCCTTCAGTTATGATAGATGGTTCAACGAAACCTTTCCAAGAAAATGTAGAACTAACTAAAAATGTGGTGCGTGTGGCTAAGGTGTTTGGAATTGACGTTGAAGCAGAGCTAGGGCATGTTGGAAATGGAGATAACATTGACGCAATTGATAATACGAACTATTATACTAAAGTAGAAGATGCAGTAAGATTTGTGGAACAGACGGGTTGTGATTCACTTGCTATTGCTGTTGGAAATGCTCATGGTCCGTATGTGAAAACACCGAATTTAGATTTAGAAAGAATTTATGCTATACGAAAAAAGGTAAATATTCCTTTGGTACTACATGGATGTTCTGATATTCCAGAAGAACAGATAAAAGAAGCTGTAAATTTAGGAATGAGCAAATTTAATATTGCGACAGAGTATTTTCGTACCATGTATCAAAGTATAGAAAAGCGGATTAATAACCAGGAATTTGAGGGGAATGGAGTCAAATTAATGTATGACATTAGAGAAGAGATGATTGATTTTGTGATTCAGAAAATAAGGTTATTAAATCCAAATAAGTATTCTATGTAACCAAACTTAGTATTGGGAAAAGGGATGGAAATAGAGATGATGAAACAATTTAATTATGATGATTTGCCAGTTGGTAGTGTAAAATAGTTTGTGTTTCTGGTAAAAAATGGCTCCTTTTTGGTAAGAATTTAGATATGACAATTCTTATCGAAAAGGAGTATTTTTATGGCAGTTGCAAAGGAACAAATTCGACAGATTATCTCAGAAAACAACATTAGTAGCGTTGCAGATGTATACATGCTTCTGAAAGACAGTTTCAAAGATATCCTGCAGGAGCTGATGGAGGCAGAGTTGGATGCAACTCTCGGTTATGAAAAAAATCATAAGGGAGATCTGCAGACAGACAACAAAAGAAATGGTCATTCCACAAAGAACTTAAAAAGCCAGTACGGTGAATTCCAAATTGATGTACCAAGAGACCGTAATGGGGAGTTTGAACCGAAGCTGATTCCTAAATATCAGAGGGATATTTCTGGAATTGAAGAAAAAGTAATCTCTTTATATGCACGTGGTATGAGTACACGTGACATTCATGACCAGCTTCAGGATCTTTATGGAATTGAATTATCGGCAGAAATGGTCAGCAAGATCACTGATAAGATCCTTCCTCAGGTCAAGGAGTGGCAGTCACGTCCTCTGAATCCGGTTTATCCGTTTGTCTTTATGGACTGTATTCATTACAAAGTCCGGGAGGATGGCAGGATCTTAAGCCGTGCTGCTTATGTTGTTCTTGGTGTTACAGTGGAAGGGTACAAAGATATCCTCAGCATCACAGTAGGAGCTAATGAAACCAGCAAGTTCTGGCTTGGAATGCTCAATGATCTGAAGAACCGCGGAGTAAAGGATGTACTTTTCTTCTGTGTAGATGGGCTTCCCGGCTTTAAAGAAGCTATACAGCAGTCTATCCGCAGGCAGAGATCCAGAGATGCGCCATCCATATGCTGCGTAATTCTTTCAAGTATGTGAACTATAATGATCTGAAAAAGTTTTCCTCAGATTTCAAAGCAGTATATAATGCTCCGAATGAAACAGCAGCTTTATCAGAACTGGAGAACATTAAGGAGAAATGGGGAAAGAAATATCCCTATGCTATCAGCAACTGGGAAAATAATTGGGAAGATGTAAGTTCCTTTTTCCAGTTTTCAAATGATATCAGACGTATTATGTACACAACTAACATCATAGAGGGATTGAACCGTCAATACCGGAAAGTCACAAAAACCAAGAGTGTATTTCCAAGCGATACAGCACTGGAAAAGATGCTGTATCTTGCCAGCGAAAACGTAGTCAGGAAATGGACACAGAGATATCGGAACTGGGATCAGGTGTTGAATCAGTTGATTGTCTTGTATGGAGAACGGCTTACCAACTGTCTGTAGAGAAAAGAAAAGCAGGAATGGAGTTGCTCCAAAGCTAACCATTCCCGCTTCCTTTTTATTCCGTCGGCATTTGTATTATTGCAGGATTTCCCGATTCTATTCCAGAGGTCGGGTGTGGGCAGCGCCAGAAAAAAGCAATCAATACAAATGTCTTATTTGTCATGCAAAAAAATCAAAACGGATGTATAAAATCTTATCAGATGGTTATACTGTAAATAGAAAGATAGATTCGACAACAACAGAATTATAAATTCGACAGCAAAACCTTACATATCTATTTCTTATCAGAAAGATTCACTTTCCAAAGACACAAGATTTTTTACAGCCTCTGCCAGTTCGCTGACAACTATCCTAACACACAGGGGTTCATTGTATCCTACGCTTACAACAGCCTCCGAATAGGAATGTGAATTTCCGAAAAAATCTCCCCTAAACAAATTTTAGCCTGAATTATTCACGGCACTGTGATTTTGCTATTTAACACGTGACCGTAGTCTGAATCCGCTCATAGTACCTCACTCGGCCAGAGAACTGTCTAAAAAAGGGCAAACTATCCCTGTTACATTGATAAGAGGTCATTTGTGAGGATATCAAGGTTCGTTGATCGTTGTCATTCAAACTGTGGGTGCAGATTTCGGATATTTTCCAGTGTCTCATAGAATTCTTTTTTATATGGGAAACTGCTACATAGTTTGAAATATTTATATCTTGCTGATTTGACTACTGCAAATTCTGCTCGAACGGTACGCCTATTCTGAAATTAGCGGTACATCCATTCTGATTTAGCGGTATGCGTTTTCTGCTCAAAGCGGTACGTTTTTCCTTTATTATTGTGATGTAACTATTATTCATCACAGTGCAAAGGAGGAACTATTATGCACGACTACAATACTATTCTTGGAGTCATAGAACTTCGACTCAGTAAAGTCAGTTATGACGCCGTACAAAAACGTTACCGGATTGGACGAAGCGGGATTGCATTAATCATGAACCGTTACAATGATTCAGGATTATCACTGGATGATCTTCGACAAATGCCAGCTTCAAAGGTGGTTGATCTCATCTATCCAAAAGAAAACCTTCGACATAAGGATATTCCATTACCTGATTTTGAAAAAATACATGAGCAGATGATCCAAATGGGAAAACATGCCGACTTGAGCTTTCTATGGATTGATTATAAAAAAGAGCATCCCAACGGTTACCAGCTTGCTCAGTTTTATAAGCTGTATCGTGATTTCCTGGTAGATACATATGGTACTTCAAAAACATCTATGCCTGTAGAGCGGATCCCTGGTGAAAAGATGTATATCGACTGGTTATGACATTCTACTCATAACCAGTCTTATGAGAAGAGAAAAGTTATGAGAAGTATATTCTGTTTTCTTTATTTCTCCTTCTGTTTTTTGATTTCACTTCTCATAACTTATTTTTTAAATACTATTTTTGAGCCATTCCAGAAGTTCTTCTTTTTCTTCCGTGGAATAATCAAGGCTGATGTCCCGTATTCGGGATGCATCTTCGATGTGTTTTCTTTTTACTTCCGGATTTGCTTTGGAATAGATCTCTGTCGTAGTCACGGATGTGTGACCGAGGAGATCTCTTATGTATATCAGGTTTACCCCATTTTCCAAAAGATGCATTGCTTTCGTATGGTGGAGGCAATGTGCCGAAATAGCGGCGGGGTAATCGATGCTTCTTTCAGCCTGGCTCTTTCAAAGTATTTATGCACGATATAATTTACACCTTCTCTGGTCAGCCTTTCCCTTCTGGTATTAAAGAAAAGAAGTCGTTGTCATCTACTCTATATTTCTGTATATAATTGCTTATCACGTCAGCTACAAGCCCATCCAATGGAACTGACCTTATTTTATCTCCCTTCCCATGCAGAATCATAGTGTAAGGTTTCTCGAGATGGAGATCATATCTGCGCACGTTGCATAATTCTGTAACCCTGGCACCACTCTCGTAAAGAAGGAGCACAATGCAGAAGCATCGCAGCTCCTTATGGTCAGTTTTATCAAAACTGTTCAGAAAATGTTCCATTGCATTGACTGACAAATAGTTCATCTGTCGGCCCTCTGTTTTCTTCTTGGATATTTCACGGATGGAAGTCGAAATATTCAGGTACTTTGGTTCATGGTAGCCCGTATACTTGAAAAATGATCTTATCGCAGCAAGACGGTTATTTCTGGTAGATATGGATACTCTTTTCTCTTTTTCAAGATACTCCAGAAACTCATTAATAATGTCGTAGCTGAAACTGTCCACTTCGATACAGTCAGCCCTGATATGTTTCTTCTCATCCATAAATTCCAACAACTGCACGAAAGTATCACGATATGTTTTCATAGTGTTGCTTCCGGAGCCTTTCTGTCCTGCAAGGTATTTAACAAAGTAATCACTCATAAGTCTCGCAAAATCAGTCATCACTGCCTCCTCCCAACACCCTCTCGTAAATATAATGCCCGACATTTATAACCTCGTCATACCTTTCCATGGTAAGCCTGAGATATATTTCTGTATTTGTTATATCCGTATGCCCAAGGTATACACTCAGATATGGCAAAGCGCAATAAGGGTCTTTTCCTTCTTTTATCATCTGATCCAGGGCGTTGCATGCAAACGTATGGCGCAATGAATGGATACATGGGCCTCTGCTATGTCCATTGGCAGAAGCAAGGCTGACCCCTGCCTTAGGAAGGATGTTTTTTCTGAATGTTGTTGTTATGCTGTGGTTGCATCTCCGGCCCCCTGACGGAGATTCAAAAAAATATGTATCGCCAGGCTTTGATTTTTTCCTATTATAATTTATGAGCCATTTGCTAAGGGAAGCCTTGAATGGAACCAGTCTGGATACGTTTCCTTTTCCGCTGTTGACAATGATAATGTTATCTGTAAAGTCAATGTCACTGATTTTAAGTTCCAATGCCTCCCCCAGTCTCAGCCCTGTACAGTACAGCAGCCTGATAAGCGTCTGATAAAAAGCCGTGAGTCATAGCGGTCATAGGCGCTTTCCCTGGAATCTATGACTGAAAAGATTCTCTTCATCTCAGCATTAGAAAAAACATATGGAATATAATCTCTTGGCATTTTTACTGTACAGTCATACTGGATATAGATATTTTCATAGCCCTGGCTTTTCAGGAATTTCGCAAACTGCCTGATATTGCATTCACGGTGATGCCTTGTCGACTGTGAAAGATGTTCAGCTGTTTTCACATATGCGAATGTCATTTCTTCCGTAAGGGCAATTTCTTCCAGCTTGTAGCTGTCAAGGAACCGGTTTAATGCCAGATAGTCGTAGAGAAGGTTTCCCTCTATTTTCTTATAGTATCCCAAAGCGTTTTTATATCGCAGGAAGTTTTCAAACTCTTCTTTAAATATGCCGGTGAATTCCTTCTTTGTGATTTCTTTCATTCCGGCACCTCCAGTGATACTTTCCTGAGTCCGTCTACGTCAATGGAAAGATATTTCTGTGTTGTCCTGGAACTGGCATGCCCTAACACCCCGGTAATAACGGGCACAGGAGTATTATTTGCGAGCATCGTAGTCGCCAGGGAATGCCTTAATGTATGGGCACCACGTTTCCGGTATCTCCGTTCGATACCTGCTTTCTCAAAATTTTTATAAACAATCTGTGTGAGTATCTTGGCTGAAGTAAAAGCAGAGTTAGTGACAGTATTTATAAAGATGTATTCCGATCTCACATCAGGCCTGTGATTCTTCAGATAGTCCAGGAGGAGAAACTGTACTTGTTCCGTAAACGGGACATTCACATGGATGCCGGTTTTATGTTGGGTTTTGCTGATGAGTTTTTTATCCCAGTTGATTTCATCAAATCTCAGCCATATGATATCACTTGACCTCAGACCGCATTCCGCAGCGATAAAGATCATGCATTTGTCCCTGATGCCACATTTTTTTGCAGTGTCAATACTTTCGACCAGAATTTTAATCTCTTCTGGCGAATAGTAGGATAGGATAGAATCTCTTTTGTCAGTAGTGATCATTGGAAACAGTTGGTATCCATCAAAAGACGACAGCCTCTGTTCATACATGATATTAAAGAATTGCCTGAGAGTAAACTGAACCCCGCTGATGGTTTGAGATCTGTAATCCAGACTGTTCACAAACTCATAAACATTCTTTCTATCAATGTTCAGCAGATCATCTGTCTGAGCGTCTTCAAGATAACTTAGGAATTTTCTCACGGTCTGGAGTTTTCGTTTGACAGTCACATCCCTGATTCCTTCTTTCTGTCCATTTTTAAATATTTCGATGTACTTAGCGCTGTTCATAATTTTCTCCTTTCATTTGCCAAGTACATTCAGTATAGCAGGTATATTTGATTTAAAAGTTATGAGAAGTAAAATACGAAGAAATAGATTGAAAATCGTGAATTAGCGCCATCTCTTCTCATAACTTTTCTCTTCTCATAAGACTGGGTAGGCGACCAGCCGGAACTGCTACTGGACACAACTACTGGCGAACTTCGAAAAGTTCATATTTTTACGACTACACTTGGTTTTAGCAGTCTTGTTTATGCAGAGATCTTTCTGGATGAGAAACTTCCACATTTTATTGCTGGCACAGTACATGCACTGTCTTATTATGGGGCTGTTCCTAAATATCTTGTCCCAGACAATCTGAAAACAGCCGTTACCAGGCATAGCAAAGATGAACTTGTGCTGCAGGCAGCTTTTTCAGATCTGGAAACTTTCTATGATACGATTATTCTGCCTCCACCGCCAAGGAAACCGAAAGGCAAACCAACAGTTGAAAATCATGTGCGTTTCTTGGAGACGCATCTGGTAGAAGAATTAAAGAAAGATACTTATACCTCTCTGGAAGCTCTGAATGCTGCGGTCAAAAAGATCGTAGCGGACATCAACCAGCGTCCTTTCCAGAAAAAATCTGACATTCGGAAATCCCGCATGAATGGATTCGAAAAGTACGACAAACCGCGTATGAACCAGCTTCCAGGCGAAAGTTATACACTTTGTGATTATAAATACTTTCTTAAAGTTCCAGATAATTACCACCTTGAGTATGATGCCCACTACTATTCTGTATTGTATACCTACAAAGGGAAGTCTGCAATTCTTAAGGCTACAATGACGGAGATACGGATCTGTGATGAGTATAACCGGCTGATCTGCCGCCATCCAAGATCTTACCGTGATTTTCCTCTTTACATTACAGATGACAATCATATGCCTCCAGAACACCTGTATTACAAAGAAGTGAATGCACATGACGGAGCTTATTACAGACGGTGGGCATCTGTTTATGGAGAATCTATGGTAACTCTTATTGACAGGATACTCCGCAGTTCCAAGCATGAGGAACAGGCATACAACAGCTGTGCCGGTGTGCTCCATTCCTGTAAAGATGTTCCTCACAGGCTGGTTCAGGAGGCTGCTGAGAAATGCGTAGAAGCCAATGCCTGCAAGTATTCTTATTTCAAGAAAGTACTTAGCATGGTTCAAAATAATCATTCCAGCAGCGCTATAAACGGAACCGGAAAACTTCCTTCCCATACAAACATCCGTGGAAAGGAGGCATACAAATGAGTTCATCCCATGACATTACATTAACACCTCAGGAACAGGCTCTGATCATGCGTCTGAAAAGTTTCCGTGTTCCAGAAATGGCACATATCCTGGAAGAACAGTTGAAAGATCCCAATGCAGATCTAAACACTTTTTTGGAACGCATGACAGCAATGGTTGATGCAGAGTGGCAGGCGCGGGCAGATAAACGTTTTAATCGTCTGATGAAAGAAGCGCATCTGCGATACCCGGCGGCAGATCTTGACGAAACTATTTACCGTCCAGAACGTCAGCTTGATACCCAGACAATAGAGCGACTGAGTACCTGCCACTGGATAGAGGAAGGAAAGAATCTCATTGTAACAGGATCTTCCGCCAGTGGAAAAACTTATCTAATCAATGCTTTTTGTGTAACTGCAATGAAGCAGTCTAAGAGTGTAAAGTATATAAAAGCGAACACTCTTATGAGCGAAATGGAACAGGCACGTATCAAATCCACAAATCTGGATTACCTGAATAAGCTGACCAAGCTGGATCTTCTTGTGATCGATGATTTTGGCCTTATGGATCTCGATCTTGATAAATGCCGGGATCTTTTTGAAGTCCTTGACACCAGGGATGGAAGAAAATCAACTGTAGTCATCTCACAGTTTCCAGTCAGTACATGGTTTGATATGTTTGCTGATAATACCTACGCTGATGCGTGCCTTACACGAATCACAGATAAACATCATACATATCGTCTGGAGATGAACGGTATAAATATGCGTGAAACAGAATGATATCATCTAGCGGTACTTCGTACCGTTAAAAATGGAATAGCAGTTCCGCAGTAGCGGAACTGGCATTCCGTTTAAGCATAATTTGCATTTGACTACCCTTGCAGCAATCTTCAGCAATTTTAAGCGAATGGTATCAATACACTGTTTTCTCATACTTACAGGAAGAGCCATCCGTTTAAACCAATTGAATAAGTTGTATGCCAGCGCATGAACTAACAGACGGTTTGCATTTACCAGTTTGGATGAGCTGCTCACAGAAGCAAAATCAAATCCGCTTTTGCTCTCTTTGATGAAGTTTTCCATCCTGCCTCTTCCGCAATAAAACTGGATCACCTGATAAGGCTCCATTTCCATTGTTGTAACAATAAACGTATACATATGAACCATCTGACCATAAGGCTTTTCGATTTTGAAAACCACTCTGCGTGGATGACTCCATGAGCCAGCCTGATACAAGAACTCGCCGAACTCCACAGCATAATCTACCTGATTGAATCTGGTGGCACGATACAGGGCCTGATCTTCATTCTCGGCTAATTCACGGAGTTTTGCATTCTCTTTTAACCGGATAGCATATTTGCAGTCTTTGGCTTCAAGCACTTCATACAGGTTGGGTGATGCAAAACCACTATCACCACGAAGATACAGTGGCATACCCGGATAATCGGTAATGAACTCATCCAGAAGGGATCGCATGAAATCATCGGCCTCTTTGCTGCAATACATGGTGCCATCGCGAAGTTCAGCTTTTAGCAGATCTCCGGTCAGTCCGTCATAACAAAGCAGCGGATGATATCCATGTGCCTGATAATGGAAGTTGAATCCTTCTCCTTCCTGATGCCCATAGGTATCAAGAAGTGTGGAATCAATATCAAAAAGCATAAAATCAGGTTTTTTGATGGAATAAACAATTTTTCGGAGTTTACGAATGATTCGATTGAGTTGCTCCAGTGTATCCTTATCCATACGATTGAAGAAGCGTGACAGCGTAGGCTGTGATGCAAGAGCAGCCTTATCTAATATAGCTGTCATGACAGGTTCATTCGTTAGTTCATCTGCACAGTCATCTTCAAAGCAGGCGCTGATAATCTGGTAGATAACCTGCATCAGATTGGCATCGTCCTTGTGGATACGAAACCATGCTGTATCGTTGGTTTTAAATATGCGATTAATGAGTTTCACAGCTCCAATCTTGAACAGGAATTCCTTAAACAGGAGAAGTCCTGCATCGGAGGATAAATCGCCTCCATCAAAATTTATTTTCAAGTACTTGTTGCTTTCTAAAACGATGTCGTTTAAACTATACATAGGGACTTCTTCTTTGTTTGATTTTGATTAGGTACCTTTAATTTTAACAAATTTGAAGTCCTTTTTCTATGCAATTTTTTTCACTTGATAGGTGAAAGCAAAAAAAAATTGCAAAAACACAGTAACTATGCGGTGTGAAGCATCGTTAACAATTATTGGATGAATAATTCAGGTTAAAGATTGATATTTCTACAGGGGATGTAATTACACCAAGAGAAATCAAGTACAAATTTAATCTTATGCTTGAAGACCGCACTATTGAGGTATGGGCATATAATCTGGAAACGGTATTGGCTGAAAAATTGGAAACTGTTGTTAGTCGAAACGTTACAAATACACGAATGAGAGATTTTTATGATATTTATATTTTACAAAAGTTGTATGGAGAACAACTCCAAAAACAAGTTTTATGGACTGCACTTGTGGCTACAGCCAAAAAAAGGGGAACATTAGACCTGATAGAAGCTGAGGATATAAGAGAAATATTTGATGAAATTGAATCAAGTCCGGTTATGGAGACCTTATGGAAAACATATCAAAAAAATTATTCTTATGCTGCTGATATTTCATGGCATACAATTATGAAGTCAATCTGTGCATTATATGGAAGTATATTGGAGAATATGTATGACGCATAAAAAACTGATATGTAATTTACGTTAGCATTTTGAGTTGCCTATAGCAATCCTCGTAAATAATGTATTTAAGACAGTTCAGCAGAGTGCGAAGGACAAGGAAGATATCTGCAGGCGTGCTGACGCACGGCAAAGATATCTGACGCAGGACTTCACGCTATGATGGACTGGATTGTTTGCAGTAATTTATGGAATTGCTATAAATTCGAAAGTTAGGAAAATCTTAATAATTTCTCAGGCAATCCATTGTGAATTTAGATGTTGTATTTGCTATACTTAATTGGATATATGAGCAAAGGAGGTGAAAATATGTCTGAAAAGATATTGATTATAGATGACGAGCAAGATATAGCGGATCTGTTGGAGGTCTACCTGAAAAACGAAAATTACGTCGTTTATAAATTTTACTGCGCAACGGATGCCATGTCGTGTATTGAAAGCGGCGACATTGATCTTGCCATTCTGGATATTATGCTCCCGGATATGAACGGCTTTTCACTTTGCCAGCTTATCCGAAAGAAATACACTTATCCAATCATAATGCTAACGGCTAAAATTGAGGAAACGGATAAAATAACGGGGCTGACATTTGCTGGGGTTAGATAGCGATACTTTTTACATCTACCATGTTGCGGCGGTCATGGTTGACAACTTGCGTCGGCTCCTGCTCGGTATCAACCTGTCCGACAAAGCTATAATGGATTTCGATTTTCCG
>ENA-OQAN01000058-OQAN01000058.1-human-gut-metagenome-genome-assembly--contig:-NODE-58-length-54869-cov-2.450623_pt1 | contig 54869 bp, 60 predicted proteins | sample MGYA00242735_ERZ504527 | MGnify/ENA primary metagenome ERZ504527 (study PRJEB26092, sample SAMD00036230) | human gut metagenome | host: Homo sapiens | study: EMG produced TPA metagenomics assembly of... | reverse complement strand
CGTTCCCTTTACCGAGGATCCCTTCAAAGAAATCCGTTGCCCAGTCAATTGCAGCTTCCAATGCCAACTGAACTTTTCCCGGGTTTTCTACCTTCAGATTTCTCACCAGAATCAATGATAATCCAACCAGAACCGCCATAATGATCCATGTAACAACCACGGACTCCGAAATTCCGCCGAGAACCGGAAGTTCAAATACTGTTTTACAGTTCAGCTCTTCCATCAATTCTGTTGCTAAATTTTCCGTATCGCTCCCTCCCTTTCCTGTCTCTTTTTTTAATTACTGCCCTTTGGGGGTCTTCCCTTTTCTCTTCCAGGTGGAGGCCTCTTACGAGCATAAAAAAGGAAATTTCATGCTTTGAAATCTCCGTACTATAATCCCTTTTCAGACAGCGTGCCTAAAAAGTTATCTAAATCCTACTCCCAGCAAGTGAGTTTGTCAACAAAAAAAATTTAGGGTTTTCTTTTTCCGATCGCACTCTTTTTTTGTCGAAATTCCCAGTGTTTTAAAATACGTTTTTTTCTTTTTTTAGGAATATTTCAACCTTATTTTACTGACTTTTCGTCATTTTTATTTTATACCATTCCTTTTTCACTAATATACAGTAATTCATTTGCACTTTTTTCATCAAACTTCCATAATATTGTGAAATACCTGTCGTTCTGTTTGTGGAAATACTCTCTGAAACCATAAAAAAAGAGGACTTTCTGCACATAGAAGCACAATTCTGTGTACAAAAAGTCCCATTTCCACCTTATTCTCTCTTTTGAGACTGTATTTTCTCCTTATTTTCAGACTCTTCCAGAGATTGTTCCCTTGCAATTTTAAGGAAATCTCTCTCCGCTCTTTTTCTTCTCGGAATAAATCTGCCTGCAACGCCCTTTCCACGGCTTCTCACATAGAAAAATCCAATCACTGAAAAAACTGCTGCACCGATAAAATTCACAAACAAGTCTTCCATTGTGTCGATCAGTCCGATGTCCAGATATCCGCCCACCCCCAATGGCTGTCCATTGATCATCACTTCCCTGATCTGATCGATCGTCACCGGAATATTTCTTCCGTCCGGATTCAGCATGACCGATGTGATTGCAGAAAGAACCGTATCCTTCTGCATGTCATATCCGAGAAACTGATCCATCCCAAACTCAAAAAACTCCCATACAACTCCAATCGTCATAGAAAAACAAAATGCCACGATCGCTGTAAACACCGGTGACAGATTAAAGACGGTACGCTCACTCCGGTTCAGCAGATCCACCAGAGAAAATCCGATTGCCGCTGCCAGAAATCCATTCAGCGTATGCAGCACCGTATCCCAGAACGGAAACAGCAGATAAAATTCATTGATCTCACCTAATATCTCCGCTGCAAATATAAAAAACAATACGATGATCTCCAGCGTTGTAGGCAGCTCTATTTTAAACGTTACCTGCACAAAACTTGGAACAATCAGAAGCAAAAGTGTCAGAATGCATAAAAATACGTTTTCATAATTCTGATTTAAAACCTGGAGCACCAGCATCACGATCACAAGAATCCGCAAAATAAGATACACCATAAATGAGCTTTTATGTTCCCTGAGTTCCATTTTTATCGCTTCCGCCATATGGCGGAAATAGCCGTTTTGTTTTTTCTCTTTCTTTTCTTTCATTCCCCGCTCCCTTTCTGCTCTTCTGTATCATTTCAAACGATACTTCCATTTCCTTTACACTTAAGAATATTATAGAAAGATAACATCGGGATTGCAAGATTGTTCTGTTGGGGTGCCTTCCTTGAGAGACCTTCTCTTTTTTCTATAGTTCTATAAACTTATACTTCCCTGCACCCAGTCCTGTGACTTTTTTTTTATGACTTTCGCTGCCTTCATTGCATTCATAACATTTGTTGCTTTGGATTTTGAACATCCTAACCATTCCATAATATTTGCCTGTCCAAATGGTTTGTCTACTCCACTTTCCAGAAATACTCTGCCACTATTCTCAATAAATTTCTCCGTAATCTCTGCTTCCTTGAATAATGGCAAATACTTTTCAAAAGTGTTGCTTACTTTTTCATTGTCATTGCTTACTTTTTCATTAGCGTTGCTTACTTTTTCATTAGCGTTGCTTACTTTTTCATTGGCGTTGCTTACTTTCCTAAACATTGTAACCTTAAATCCATTTCCAAACTCTTCAAATGTCGGTTCAGGTAAATCATACTCTCTACATCTGTTTATAATTCTCGGTATCCCTGTTCCCCATGCCTCTACTATATGCATATAATGAAACGCTTCTGCAATCGCTTCATTTCTGCAAGTAGATTTTCCTAACTTTGCAGTTTCAATATCCAATCCACCATAAAGCATCCCAGGTGATAACACCTCAACTCTGTCATCAAAAATGCTCACCTGAATACAAGACTTATCTACATAACTCCTGTGTACAACAGCATTGGCAATCATTTCTCTAATAGCGGATACTGGAAGTTCATAAGAATCATTTCTATATATCCCTTCGATTTCTGCCCCCATATTAATATGCCTTAAAACAAATTGATATGCTTTTTCCACCTGTTCGTAAATTGGCCCATCAAATTCTTTTTGATCAATAAAAAACATCTCTGATTGTTCCCTTAAATAATGCACATTGAATTTTTGATGCTTTACTTTTGTTATCTGTCATCAGATCAAATGCATGTGTCGGATAGAGCGTTCTCCCTACCCTACAAAGAATTCCAAAATCTTCAAGCTTCTCTATAGTCATGTCCTTTGCTGCATTTTTTTCGTCTGTTTTACAGGATATAACTGCTATCTTTTTCATTGTTTCGCAAAGTTTCAATGCCTTTTCTTTGTCAAATTCTCTTCCTATTTCCTGTAGTGATCATAGGAAATATTCTGGCCTTTCCAACTCTAACTCTTTTAATTTTCTTGCGTCAGCAGGTCTGCTTGTTCCATTAATTCGAATAAAAGCTGTAGTCTCTTTTCCTTTTTTCGCAATATAATAAGGTCTGAACTTTCCAGGAACAATATCTATGACAAGTACCGTTTTTTCTTCTATTGTCTGGATTGAAATATCCGGTTCAATCTGTGGTGTACACGCATCTGAAACCATATTAGAAATGGAATCCGACAATTTAAATGGCTTTGTTCGCCAATTCCATAAACAGTCCCTGTTTCATCCTCAATTCCTACTATCACTTTCCCACCTGTGCTGTTAGAAAATGCAATAATATCTTTTAAAAAATTTCTCATGATTACCTGGAATTTCTCTTTTAAATTCAATATTCTTTCCTTCGCCAAAATAGTTCTTATCAATCATGTTCTCACCTGCTTTCTACTATGATAAATTTAACCCTTTCAACAGTCATTTTCTGTATTATTTCCATCAGCAAAGATCTTATTTCAAAACATTGGATAAATACCGGCTGATTGGCCTGAATATTGAACCTTAGATTCTTCTGAACTTTTAAAACTCAAAAGTGCTGCAAGAATACAGCTTACGAATAAATTTATTATACACTCTTTTCCCAGAATAAAGCAATTCATATTTTCTACAAAAACAACAAAACCTTTTTATAAATTATATCTTGCACTTCTTTTTGTTTTCTCTAAACTGAAACTAAAATAATTGTTACAAAGGAGAATTTCATGCAGCATCCCTTTCCTTATGAAGTCATATACAGTGACAGAAAATCCCTCGCAATTCAGATTACTGCACAGGCGACGGTCCGTGTCCGGGTACCCAAAAACTGTCCTGCCCCGACCATTGATACATTTCTTTACGAAAAGCAAGCCTGGATCCTAAAGCATCTGGACTCGGCATCTCAGCGTCTTGAGCAATCTTCTGAAAAACCTCAGATTTCTGAAAATGACCGGAAACGATACATCCAGCTTGCACGGGATATTTTTACACGCAAGACAGAATATTATGCCCGTATCATGGGCGTCACCTACGGCCGTATCTCCATCCGGGAACAGAAAACCCGCTGGGGAAGCTGCTCCAGCGCCGGAAATTTAAACTATAACTGGCGTCTGATCTTCGCTCCGGAAGAAATCGTGGACTACATCGTTGTACATGAACTCGCCCACCGTCTGGAAATGAATCACTCAAAAGCCTTTTATAATATTGTAGAATCCGTACTGCCCGATTACCGAAAAGCACAGAAATGGCTGCGGGAAAATGGCGGAAGTTTGTGAATATATGTAGCTTCATAAACAAATCATTGTAGCGCAGCGAGGAAATACACTTGATTTTGGCTGTTAGGCTGTTATATGTGAGCCAATTGGCGAACATATCCAACAGGCGTTACAGCCACTTCAAGGGATTTCTTCGGCGGAGCCTGATTTGTGTTGAAGCTACATATCTTTTGCGGACTTTTTCGCATAAGCTCTCTCACATTTGCTTCCTCACCACCCGGTATTCATCCCCCCACCTGATAATACGGGCACTCTCTGAAATCTCCCTGCACAAATCTCACCATCTCATCTTCATCCAGATCCTGCGTACAGACATAGCACTCATAATCGTCATCATATTCATAATTCATGCAGCTTTCGCAGTTTGCCGCTGTTTTTCTGCCTCGCATCTTATACCTCCCCCAGTTCTTTTAACACCTGATATACGTAAGAAACAGGAAGTCCTACGACATTGAAATAGTCCCCTTCGATCTTCTCAATGAATGCGGAAATCTCCCTGAATTCCGTAAGCCCCGGCCTTATCCATAGGTTCTTTGCTCTCTATATATTTTCTGGATTTCTTCTGTGCTCATCGGATTGACAGAAACTTTTGTTTCCACTGCGTGGCTGATCACCGTTTTTTCTCCGTTTTCATCAAAATCCAGAACCGCAACACCCGTATATACCTGATGTGTATCTCCCTGCAGTGACCGGATCATCTCAAAAGCTCCTGTTCATCCTTTGGTTTTCCCAGAATTTGTTCTTCATGCACAACGATCGTATCCGCACCGATCACGATCACATTCCTTGCCTGGATCTCGGATGCCACATTTTCCGCTTTCATCAGCGCCAGCTCTTTTACAATCTCCTTTGGAACCGTATTTGTATACACTTCTTCCTTATTGCTGACACGCACTTCAAACGGAACCCCGATCTGTGATAAAGCTCTTTTCGCCTCGGTGAAGCTGACCCTAAAATTATTTTCTTCATACTAAAAACTCCTTGTTGTACTTTGTTGTTGATAATAACACTTTTCTGCCTGTTATGGTAGACTTCCATCCGAAAATATCGTATGATAATTATTGTTTACATCAATTATAACCTTTTATTTTGAACTTTTCACAAGGAGGAGATTCTATGGAACATCTCAACGAATACCTGGATTTTATCCGCACCGTAGAGGGGATCAAATCTGTCACCCGCACTGCCTGGACCAAAACAGGACGACAGGAAAGTACGGCAGAACATTCTTTTCGTCTTGCGCTGCTTGCTCTGACTCTGATCGATGAATTTCCGGAGCTGGACGCTAAAAAAGTGCTTTCCATGTGTCTGATCCACGATCTCGGAGAACTCTATGCCGGAGATATTCCTGCAATTTCCAATACGGATCCCCTTGCAAAATCCAAACAGGAATACCTTGATATTTGTCGGATCTTCCAGCTTCTCCCCGAGCCAAAACGGTCAGAATTTCTTTCCCTGTGGAACGAATACAACAACTGCTCCACCCCGGAAGCACATCTGGTAAAGGCACTGGATAAAGCAGAGACGATCCTGCAGCACAATCAGGGAAAAATCCACCGGATTTTGATTATGCATTCAATCTCACTTACGGAGCCTCCTACTTCAAAGGCGATCCGCGGCTGGAGGAATTAAGAAGCATACTGGATGCAGAAACAAACGTTGTCATAGAGCATACACAAGAAAAGGAGAACCACCATTTATGATTCAAATCATCATTCACCTGCGAAAAAAATGAATATATGCGAAGAATTTCCCGGCACTGCCACCACACCTGTTTTTGCAGAACAGACAGACCTTTTATATCAGACGCTAAAGCAGATGTCATTTGAAGAATTGCAGAAACTTTGGAAATGCAGTGAAAAACTGGCACTTCAAAATACAAAAAGACTGTGCGAATTTACACCGGCTGACGCTGTCACTCCCGCTGTTCTCGCCTATGAAGGGATCCAATACCAATACCTCGCACCGGGCATCTTTTCTGATACACAGTTGGGACTACGTAAACCGGCATCTGAACATTCTTTCCGGATTTTATGGTGTCCTGTGCCTTCAGATGCTGTCATTCCCTATCGTCTGGAGATGCAGACCAAACTGGAAACTGAGAATGCCACTGATTTGTATCATTTCTGGAACAATCAGCTATATCAGGCATTGTACTGTAAATTTGAGAAAGACTCTCCGAAAGAGCTCATCAATCTCGCTTCCGCAGAATACAGCAAAGCAGTACTTCCTTATCTGACAGAAGACGTACACTGCGTCACCTGCGTTTCGGCGAGTTCGTTCAGGGAAAAGTAAAGGTGAAAGCCACGCTCGCGAAAATGGCGCGGGGAGAAATGGTCCGCTGGATGGCAGAACACCAGATTCAGACTGCAGAAGATCTGAAACAGTTCACCGGACTTGGATTTGCTTTCGAAGAGTCTCTATCTTCCGGGACAGAATATGTGTTCCTAAAAAAGGATATCTGCCCGGAAGATTAGGCTTTTCTTATTCTGCCTTCATTTCCCGGATCTCTCCGCACGCGATCATAGCGCCGGAGTTTCCGGAAGGCTGGGTTGTCATATCATCCGGATGTGCGTGTATGATAACCGCTCTTCCGATCACATCCTCGGGATGAAACCGGTCTGTGTAAAAGATCAAAAATGCATTTCCGTCATTTGCCAGAAGTGAAGGCATATCTCCTGCATGCTGCGGGTGCATGGCATTTGTCGGATTGTAGTGTCCGTCCGCCTGTGCAAAGGATTCCGCTTTTGTTCCCTGACAGGTTCCCTCATGAATATGAAATCCGTGAAACGCATTTCCGTCAGGCAGATTGCGGATATCGGCTGCCACGATCGTTCCATTGTGAACTCCGAAAAAATATACCATTCCCCGGATTTTTGGAAATTCCGGGCTTCCTTTGATCTCTGCAGCGGCATCCGGAATGGTCTGTATCTCTGAAAACATCTTACCACCTCCCGGATTACCATATGCAGTTTTTGAAAAATTGTTATTCCTGATGCGCTCTCCATGCTTCTTTCAGAATCTTTGGATCTTCAAGAAGACCAAGCGCCCCTTTCGCCATACATTCTGCCACATACAGCATTCCCTTCTGCCCGATGCTCATTCCGGACTGTGCGGCTGCACTCCAGTGATGCAGCGGTGTACCCTTACACATCGTAGCAGCACTGAGCATCACAGTCGGCACGGTATGACTGACTTCCGACACATCCGTTCCGATCGCCAGCAAAACAGGTTGATCTTCCAACGGTTCCAGACCTCCAAAATAATTTCCGTCATTGATCAATCCCGCTTCTTTTGTGATGGTTTCTGCAAACTGCAGTTCTTCTTTTGTATATTCCGGGAGTGAAGTTTCTGTCATCGCCTGATAAAAGGCTTCTGCCAGCGGACGGTTCACTTTCATTTCCTGATTGCTCGTCACAAGCTCGATCTCCACTCTCGTTCCGGTCATCAAAGCCGCACCCTTCGCACAGTCATCCACTCTGTTCGATGCATCCTCTGTCCTGGAACGTTTGGATGAACGGATAAAGTAATTCGTAGAAGCAAAATCCGGCACGATATTCGCCGGTCCGTCTGTGTTCGTATATGTATAATGAATCCGAACATCATCCGCCACATGTTCCCGTAATAATTCACTCCCACATTCATCAGTTCTGCCGCATCCAGTGCACTTCTGCCAAGCTCCGGATGTTTGGACGCATGTGCTTTGACTCCGTAAAATTTGTAATTCTTCATGTCCTGCGCCTGCCAGATATCATAACTCACCCGATTCCGGTCAAAAGGATGCCAGGTGATCGCCGCATCCAGATCATCAAACACCCCCGCTTCATTCATCTGGATCTTTCCGATGATGATTTCTTCTGCCGGACAGCCATATACCCGGATTGTTCCGGAAAGCTGCGCTTTTTCCATCCGCTCTTTCAAGGCACAGGCTGCCCCTGCGCAGGCTGTGCCAAGCAGATTGTGTCCGCATCCGTGCCCCGGCGTTTTCAGCGGCTGATACGTGCAGACCGGCTCCTGGCCAAGACCCGGAAGAGCGTCATACTCTGCCAGAAATCCAAGTATCGGTTTTCCTGTTCCCCACTCTGCAACAAATGCGGTCTGAAGCCTGCGATTCCTTTTGTGATACGAAATCCTTTTTCTTCCAGATAGTCAGAAAGACAGGCTGAAGATACGACTTCTTCTTTGGAAAGTTCCGGATGCCGAAAAATGTAATCTGCTGTGTTAACCAGTTCTTCTGTGTGTTCCTGTATCCATGTGTGAATATGATCTGCTGTATTTGCGTCTTTTTCCTCGCCTGTCCATACCCCAAGTCCGCTCCCAAGCTTCTCCCCGGATAGCAGATATTTTCTGGCTGCTCTCTGCAGGCTGGTGTCCTCTGCATAGTTTCGGGGATCCGTCTCCAATTCTCCGAAAATCCTCTCTTCTGCCTCTCTCCCCTCAAAATCAACCGCAACAATATGAAACAATGTCTGGAGCTGCAAAATATTAGATTCCGGCTTCATAATTTCTTTGAGCCCCGGATATAAAAGCCAGGAATGACAAAGATATACCTGCTTCTCCTTCCAGAATTGTTCTGCCTGACGAAATGAATCCAGACAGGCATCAAGCTCCAGCTTCTCTCCCTGCGGGATATGCACGCTGATCACGGGATCTCCTTTGTGAACCGATATCCCGTCTGTCTGTATCTCCCATAAAGACGGGATCCTCTCAAATTCCAGACGCCCAAGCCGAAACAGACTCATATCCAGATGTCTGCAAAACCAGTCGTACTGCGCAATCCCATATTCTCCATACGCTTTATAACAATTTTCACACCACAATGTCAGATCATAAAACGTATCCCGGTAAACCCGTCTGGAAATCCCCTGTTCACAATACCGATCATAAACCTCACAGGCCATTTTTGAAAAACAATATAAAAATACCAGCCGGAAATCTTCTCTTTTTTTTCACTGCTTCATAAAACAAATTCACATCTCTGAGAAATAACTCCCGCAGCTTCTCATATTCCCCTTCTGTGATCTCCAGCTTTTCAAGCTGCCGCACAGCGTCCGGCATCAGGGATATTTCCTCCCAAAATTCCAATAATTTCATTGTGCACCTCCGTTTTTTGTTTTCCTCTGTTGATTCTATCTGTCAGCATACTTCATTCTTGTGGTATTTGCAATTCGTTTTACGTCTTCCCTTTCTCAATCAGATATATATACAACATTTGCACATAATCATAGAAAAATCTACCAAAAAATTGTATAATATATAAAAGTTTATGAAAGAGAGGATTCACTATGAAGCAAAATAATATGTTAGCAATGATCCTGGCGGGCGGACGAGGCACCCGCCTGCATGACCTGACAAATAAAGTGGCAAAACCCGCGGTTTCATACGGCGGAAAATACCGTATCATCGATTTTCCACTCTCCAACTGCGCCAACAGTGGAATTGATATTGTCGGTGTGCTCACGCAGTATGAATCGATCTTGCTGAACAGCTACGTTGCGGCAGGCAGACGCTGGGGACTGGATGCCAAAGACAGTGGAGTCTATGTACTGCCTCCACGTGAGAAAGCAGATTCCAATCTGGATGTATATCGGGGGACTGCAGATGCGATTTCCCAGAACATCGATTTTATTGACACCTACGCTCCGGAATATATTCTGATCCTGTCCGGTGATCATATTTATAAGATGAATTATGATGCCATGCTAAATTATCACAAAACCTGCGGTGCAGATGCCACGATTGCTGTGATCGAAGTACCGATCAAAGAAGCAAGCCGGTTCGGGATTATGAATACCGATTCTACAGGACGTATCGTAGAGTTCGAAGAAAAACCGGAACACCCAAAAAGTAATCTGGCATCCATGGGGATTTACATTTTTAACTGGAAGCTGCTTCGCAAAATGCTGCTGACAGATATGAAAAATCCGGATTCCAACCACGATTTCGGAAAAGATATCATTCCTACGCTGTTAAATGATGGGAAAGATCTTTATGCCTATAAATTTGAGGGCTACTGGAAAGATGTTGGAACAATCGACTCTCTCTGGGAAGCAAATATGGATCTTCTGGACAAAAATAATGCTTTGGATCTCAACGATCCCGCATGGAAGATCTATACGGAAGATCGACAACACCTCCTCATTATATCGGACCAAACGCCGATATTAAACGCTCTTTCATTACCCAGGGCTGCATGATCGACGGTGAAGTCAAAAACTCCGTGTTATTTACCAGTGCCAAGATCGATACCGGCGCCAGAGTCATTGACAGTGTACTCATGCCGGGAGTGATTGTCGAAGCAGGAGCTGTCGTACAGCGCGCCCTGGTCGCTGACGGAGTGCGGATCGGGAAAAATGCCGTAGTAGGCAGTCCGGACAGCGAACATATCGAACTTGTTGCAAAACGTGTGAAAGGAGCAGAATAATATGAGCAAGGCATTAGGAATCATCAACTTTTCCGGAAACCACATCTGGGTAAAAGGACTGCAGTCTTACCGTCCGATCGGTGCCATGTCCTTCCTCGGAAGATACCGTGTCATCGATTTTCCGCTTTCCAATATGAGCAACAGCGGCATTGACCAGATTCAGGTGTATATTAATCAAAAGCCCCGTTCTCTTACCGAACATATCGGAACCGGAAGACATTACAATATCAACTCCAAACGTGGAAAAGTCCGAATCCTCTTTTCTGAAAACGGGATTGAAAACAGCATTTATGACAACGAAATTGCAGCTTACATAGAAAACATAGAGTGTATTGAAAATACACCTTGCCCGTACGTGATCATTGCCCCGAGTTACATGGTATACTCCATGAACTTTGATTCACTGTTACAGAGCCATATCGACTCCGAAGCGGATATTACGCTGCTGTATCATTCTGTTGACAATGCAAAGGATCACTTCTTAAACTGTGATCTTCTGAATCTGAACCGCCAGAAAGGTGTTCTCTCGATTGAAAAAAACAGAGGAAATGCAAAAAACAGAAATATCTTCATGGATACTTATGTAATGAAAAAAGAACTGTTTATCGACCTGATCAAAAAAGGGCATGATATGTCCTCTATGTACACACTGCCCCAAGTCATCAATATAGAATGCAGCGAACTGGATATCCGCGGAGTTTCCCACCGTGCTTCTTTGCCGCCATTACAGATTTGAAAAGCTATTACGAAGCGAATCTTTCCCTGCTCGATTTTAAATCCGCCTTCAGTCTGTTTGATGATAACTGGCCGATCTATACAAAAACGACAGATTCCTGTCCGACTCAATATTTTGAGACTGCAAATGTAAAAACCTCTTTCGTATCCAACGGATGCCTGATCGAAGGCACTGTGGAAAACTCTGTGATCGGACGTGGATGCATGATTAAAAAAGGTGCTGTTGTAAGGAATACCGTTCTCCTTCCGGGCGCTTATGTAGGAGAAGACGTTCATGTGGAAAATCAGGTGGTAGACAAGCGTGCAAAGCTCTTACACGCCAAAGAAATTATTGCAAATGTAGACAATCCGGGATATATCAAGAGGAATGATACCGTATAAAGTAAAGCAGGATGCTTAAGGATTTATTCCTTGTCATCCTGCCTTATTTTTTCTTTTATCAAAAATAATCTGAATTCCATTCGGTTGTAAAATTAAATCTGCAAGTTTTTCGCTGTCCAGAGAAATATGCAGAAAATTTCTGCCGGGAACTTTTATGTGATTATCTCACTCCAAACTGATATATTGTCGTGGTGTCGTATTTTTCTCCTTTTTTCAGTACCGGTGACGGGAAGCTTTCCTCATTCGCCGCATTCGGATAATACTGTGTCTCCAGACAGAAGCCGGAGTTATCGTGGTAGATCATGTTGCGTTTTCCTCTGACTCCCTCCAGGAAGTTTCCGGTATAGAACTGCACACCCGGAAGATCCGTATATACTTTCATGGTAATTCCGGACTGCTCTCCTTCCACCTCTGCAATCTTGCGCAGTGTCTGATCCCATCCATCGATGACAAAGTTGTGATCATATCCCTTGACCAGACGCATCTGATGATAGTCGGATGCCAGCTCTTCTCCGATCACTTTTCCTTTTGTGAAATCCATCGGTGTACCTTCCACCGGCCAAATCTCTCCTGTCGGAATCGAACCGGTCTCTTTTACCGGTGTAAACGAAGATGCCTGCAGTCTTATCCAGTGACGTCTTACGCTGCCGCAGTTATGTCCATTCAGGTTAAGTAAGTGTGGTTCGTCATATTCACGATCGTTGTCTGATCAGATTCTCCTTCATAGTGGATCTTCAACTCATTTTGATCTGTCAGGGTATAGGTCACGGTAATCGAGAAGTTCCCCGGATATCCCTGGTCTCCATCCGGGCTGTCCAGATGAAAAGAAACACTGTCTTCCTCCTCTTTCACACAATCCCAGAGGCGGAACGCATAACTGTCCGGTCCACTGTGCAGGTTATTCTCTCCCTCATTTTTCGGAAGGTGATACTCTGTCCCATCCAGCACAAATCCGGCGCCTTCTGTCCGGTTTGCCCCCCGTCCGACTGCTGCCCCGAAGAAAGTTCCGTTCTCTTCATAATCCGATACTTTGTCATATCCAAGCACAATATCCTTGCGCTCTCCCGCAAAATCTTTCATCTCCACGGATACGATTGCCGCTCCGAGACTGCTGATCTTCACACGCATTCCCCGAATGTTGCGCAGCGTATAGGCAGTTACTTCTCTTCCATCTTTTGTGGTTCCAAATATTGTTTTTTCGATACTCATAAGCTCTCCTGTCCGGCATCTTTTCTCTTCCCCAATGCCTGTCCTGTTTACTTCATATTGTAGCTCTGTTTTGCCTGCTCCGCAAACACTTTTTCAGGAAAGTGGAATCAGGATCCGCAGTTCAAACCAGTTCTTTTTCAAATCTGTTGTCACAGAACCACCGTATTTCGCCGCCGTACTTTTGATACTCTTCATGCCAAACCCATGAAAGCGGCGATCTTTCTTTGTTGTGACAGGCATTCCGTTTTCAAACTTAACTGCTCTTCACAATAATTCTCACACCGGATTCTGAGAAACTGTTTCTGCTTTGCAACGGACAGATGGATCAGCCGTTTTTCCTGTTCATTCAGCTTTTGCACACTTTCAATAGCATTATCCAGAATATTCCCAAACAATGCACTGATGTCCATATCTTCCATAAAATTCAACGCACTTCCGTCTGCCACACACGTCAGTCCGATCCCATTATTCTGACAATACAGACTTTTACTTGTCAGAACAGCATCCAACACTTTGTTCCCCGTCTTATTCTGGGCTTCATAAATCTTGATTTCTTTTTCCATCTTCTCCAGATACTCTACCGATTTTCGGCTGCCCGCTTCCGATTTCAAAAGTGCGATCTGATGCTTCAAATCATGATACTTCTGATTGACAATCTCGATGCTCTCCTGAGAAAGCTGATAATTTTTGTACTGCATCTGTAAAATATTCTGCAGCGTGTCCACCTCAAATTTCATCTGCAGCTCCCGCACCTGAATGTGGTACGCATAGAGAACCGCCATTCCACTCATATCTACCAGGGTCCGGATAATAAACATTTCCGCTGCAAACTGACTGCTGAACGGACTGTCCTTATCAATATAACTAAGGTTACTGACTGCAAACACCGCAGCTGTAATAATCAGAACCGTAAACAGCTCCCGACGATTGATATGCATTTCTTTGCCGCCTTTTTGCAAATACTTTTCCAGCAGATATAAAATTCCAAATATGACCGCATACACGACCACAAGGAGCACCCACTGTACACTTTTTGCATGATTGACCTGAAACGTTTTCACCGTATAATAATAGATCTGCCAGCCGAAAGATGCAGCAAATTCTCCGCTGATAAACGCCCTCGCACAGTAATATCCGGCTTCAGCAAGTGAAAACTGACAGCACCGGTAAATATAAATCAAAAACAGGGAAACTGAAACCAGCATACACGGAAGGAACAAACTGGTCCTCACCCCGTCCGTAACTTCCATAAATCCCACGATCGCCGCCAGAAATACCAGATGTGTCACATACCGTTTTACACCCCGGATCCGTTTCTCATTCGTGCATGTCACAATAAATGCTGCCAGCCAGTATGCCAGCGAATAATAATATCCCGGAGTATTGATCATTTCCTGTACACTCATCTATTTTCCTACCTCGTTCATAAAATCATTGAGCGCATTTAAAAATGCCTTCTTTCTTGCGCGGCTTACCTGAATACAGTCTCCATTCACGGTGATGTCACTCCCCTGAAAATTTTCCACAAAATCCAGATTCACCAGATAACACCGGTTACACCGGAAAAACCGCTCCTCTTTCATACCATCCGCCAGACTTTCCTCTGCATCCCGCATCGTGCCTTTTGTTCTGTAATCCTGCCCGACTGTGTGATAGATCAGATCATGATCCTGCACTTCCACATAGCAAATCTCCGAAAGATCCAACTTCATCATACCGCCCTTCACTGCAATCGTCAGATATTTCTTCTCCCGCTTTTTCAGTCTCGTCAGTGCACGGTCGATCCGCTGCGTAAACGCAAAATAAGAAACTGGTTTTAATACATAGTCCAGGGCATCCACCCGGTATCCCTGTATCGCATACTGCGGCATATTTGTAATAAAAATAATCACAACTTCGGTATCCATCTTCCGGATTTCTTCTGCAGCCGACATGCCGTCCATAAATTTCATTTCCACATCCATAAGGATAATATCGTAGTCTGCCCGATACTCTGTTACAATATCTTCCCCATCCGAAAATGTCTGTACGCTGATCCTCTCTTTACTCTCCTTCTCGTATTCTTTCAAGTAAGAAAGCAGCTGCTCTGCATACGCCGGATCATCTTCTACCAGTGCAATTCGAATCATTGTTTCGTCTCCTCTCAACTGTTTTTATCGGTTGTTTTTTCTTAGTATACCAACCTGTTTTCAAACGTCAAATAAGGGTGCCTGTAATAAGACACCCTTCACTCTTCTCTATTTTTCCTCTCTTACTGTTCTGAAAAATGAAGAGATAATCGTCATGATAACTGCTGCCAGAGTACATCCCATTCCGATGATCGCACTGGACAAATCCGCCATAGTCTGCGCATTTCTTTCAAATGATAAAATAGTCGCAATGCTGTTCACTCTCAGGCGGACAAAAAATACAAATCCTGCCATCAAAAGCACTCCCGCCAGAATCGGAAGAATATCCAGTACCGGCATTTCCGGCGACTTTTCCTGTCCGGCCACAAAAAGAATTTCCAGAACCACTCCTGCCACAAGACATCCTACAACTCCCCAGCTGATTCCAAGATTGGAAAAATATGCCGTGTTGCAGTTGATCACATAAAATACGATTCCTGCTGTTCCGAGAATTAGTGCAAGCAGCATCAGATAAAAGCCTGCAGCCTGTTTTTTGATAAAATTCATAACATACCCTCTTAACTGTTTTTACGTCTCTTGGCATCTCTTATATACATCGCAGCTGCTGCCAGTGTAAGCAGAGCCAACACTGCCGATGTTGCTGTCAATGCATTATCATACCATGTACGCACATCCTTAATCTGTGAAGTCTCATTCAATCCATCCATTGCGTTGGAATTTGCAAGCGCATAATTCTGCCACATCATAACATTTTTCAGATCCTGCATCATAGACGCATCTTTGCTGACCGCCTCTGTGGTCCAGTAATTCCATTTTGCTGTTACAGCTTCCATATTACTGTCACCAGTATTGCAAGTCATCGTTACACCACAGTGTACCGCTTCTTTTAACACACTGTAGTTTGCATCCTGGATAAAGTCTTCTGACATCAGCCCCTGGAATCCCCATTCTTTGCGGAGAATATTCATCAGCAGACCATAATGTGCATTCCCTGCAGTACATCCGATTCTGTTAAATGTTGTCATCATACCAAGTGTCTGTGCATCTTCCACACTTGCCTGTGTTCCACGCAGTTCATTCTCACGTGCTTTCTGCTCTGTCATAAATGTTGCAATACCGGAACGGTTGATCTCTGTATCATTGAATGCAAAATGTTTCGGCGCTATGATACATCCGTATTCTTTTCCTGCTGCAATGTAAGCTGCTGCCTGATATGCTGTCAAAATCGCATCTTCAGAATAATACTCATGGTTTCTTGCATTGTAAGGTGTACGGTGAAGGTTCGTTCCTGCACCCCAGAGGATTGGAAGATTTGACCAGATGGAATAATTTCCGGTCACAGCTCCGTACTCTGCAGCCATCTCTTTACTAAATGTCTGCGCAATCACTGTTTCATTACTCATTGTTCCGAATTTGTAATTCAGATTCTTGTCATCCGGATCGATGACATACGGATCTGCGGAATCTGTATCTGTATTTGCGTACTGTCCCAATGTATAAGAATTAAATCCGTTCGGTCCGTCATTCTGTACTGCCTCCGGAGACACGATCGATACAATTGATTTTGTACTGGTTCCACCAATCCAGTACGGATCATCGCTTCTTCCAGTGTGATCTGATCAATCAAATCTTGTCCATTTTTCATTTGTCAAGTCCGTCTCACCTTTCAGGCTTGCAAGTGTCAGCCCATTGTCCTCGCCAAATGTAACTTCATCCGGATTTCCCTGTTCCTTGATCTCTACCAGGTCATTTTTCATCACTTCGATCATTTCATCTGTTGCTGTCAGATCTTTATATTGTTTTTGGCCAGGTTGTCTTTCCAGTCACTTCTTGATAAGTACGTTACTGTATCCGGCATATAGTAGTTCAGATCCATATCCTTGCAGCTGATTTTCTACGCTGTTCCATTGTTTGAATATGCAAAAGTCTCAGAATCTAATGTATCCAGTATCCATTTCTTCACATTCGCTGCATTTCCCGTATCAGTCATTCCGTTTGCCTTTGTCATACCCTGTGCTGCCAGCACGTTGTTGACTGCCTCATGAGAACCATTTCCGACTGTAAAATAATAGTCTCCTGCATCCAGGATCCAGTTTCCTTTTGTTCCCGCCGCATTGTCACATGTGCTGTCCCAGCTTGCCATATCCTGAGCATCTGCCGTAATCTCGACAGTAACAGATTCTCCCGGCTGCAGCACACCTGTTTTTTCATAATCCAGAAGCTGTACCGCTGCTTTTTCTACCGCATGTTCTTTATCATATTCCGTATACGGAAGAGACGTATACAACTGTACCACATCTTTTCCTGCCACATCTCCAGTATTTTTTACAGTTACTTTGGCTGTCACTGTCTTATCTTCCAGATTCACATCCAGACTGTCCAGAGTCTGAGAAAATGTTGTATAAGACAGTCCGTATCCAAATGGATACGAAACTTCATCTTCATAGTTCCATGCTTTTCCATTGGAACTTCCGGTCTTGTCAGAAGCATTTCCCTGTCCCAATACTGTATCCGCATATCTTGTCTCGTAATATTTATATCCTGTATAGATCCCTTCTGCTTCTACAATCTCGGAATTGATGGAATATGCAGAATCCGCATTTGTCCACTCATAGTTCCCATAATTCTGCGCTGCAGGAGAGCTTGAGTTATCCACTGCATAAGTATCCGCAAGATGTCCGGACGGATTCACCTCTCCACTGAGTACATCTGCTACACCATAGAAGCCATAACCTCCCGGAAGTCCGACTTCCAAAATCGCATCTACGCCTGTATTGTTTTTGATCTCTTCAATTTCCATGGCACTCGCATTATTCAGCATCACGATCAATTTTCCATTGTTTTCCTTTTTTGCATTGACTGCTTCATCGATGATTGCACGCTCTGTGTCAGAGAGTCCCAGCGGATCCGCCTGATTCAGATCCTGTTCTGGATTCCACCCATCTTCTCCCGGTGTATAGTTGGCATTTTCTCCTGCTGCACGGGCAAGTGTCACAATCATGACATTGTAATCCGTCATACTCTTTTTCCAATTTGGTTCTGCCTCATCCAGCGTTGCTGTCTCAGGTTCCAAACTGGTAAATACTCCAGTTGTAGCCGGTGCTGTTGCACGATAATAGGTTGTCACACCCCATGGAAGAACTGCCTCTGATTTAAATTCTTCCTTTAACCCCTGATACATCTTTTTTTAATGTCGGATTCATCTCAAATCCCTTGGATTCAAACGCTTCCAGCATATCTACCGTATCTGCATCCGTTCCCTTATTTTCACTGAGAGTACTTCCAAAATCGCCCCCTTGTACCGGATAATAACTGCTGAATCCAAGTAAAGAGATTTTCTGCGTTTCCTCCTTGGAAAGCGGCAACGCTGCATTCTCATTTTTCAACAAAACAGAGCCCTCTTCATTCATGCGTTCTCCCAGATCTTCAATGGAATCCAGAAGCTCTGTTGTTGAGCTGTAATCCGACTGAAATGTGTAATCCTCTGCACTTACATCTTCAGTCACCATTTTTGTACTCTGAGTGCCCAGAAACTTGTCAATGTCCGTACGAAACCCGTCTATCACCAGAGTCGCTGACATAGACAGCGTCAGTAAAGATGCTGTTGCCGTAGTTACACCGCGCCAGATGCGGCGTTTTGATTTTGTTTGTTTTTCCCGTTTCTCGCTCATAACGTTCCTCCTCTTTGACTCTTTATGAGAACTGGCTTTTTTGTTTTTTTCGAGCCTTCGCTTCTGCTTTTGCTCTCTTCTCTGCCAGTTTCTTCTGATAGCTTGCTTCCTGCATTTCAAAATCCAGGCCTTTTTTCTTACAATATGCTTTGAGTTCTTCGATTCTCGCCTCTTCTGCCATGCGCTCCGCCTCTTCCTGTTCCATGCGAAGTCTTTCTGCTGGTTCGATCCACACTCCTCCGGCTTCTAACACCGCTTTTTTCTGATGCTGCAGAATCGTCTTCTGATCTTCCTCAATATGCTTTTCTACTTTTAAGAAACACATCAGGATTACGATCACCGCATAACAGATGATCTCTGCCCCCAGATAACACAACGCCAGCATGGACTGCACGCCTCCGTTCTGAACTGACGCAGAGGCATCATATCCGGTGGCTGTAAGCAATGCATTGATCAGACCATTCCCCAGTCCTGTCATTCCCACCATGATCGCTCCGTACACAGACATCGTAAATCCATCACTTCGAAATCCATTTTTTGCCTCCAGATGGTCCAGTACATCAGACAAAAGAGCCAGTGTCACATACATTGCAGGAATCGAACCGATTCCTTTTAAGATCACACCAATACATACAATGGTAAAATTGTGAATATCCAGAAAGCTGACCAGACCTCCCACAACCGAAATTGCCAGACCAATAGTCACTGCTTTTTGTTTTCCCAGTTTATTTGCGATCGGCCACGCCAGAACCATTCCGATTGCTGTCGGAAGTCCTCCGATCAGCCCAATGTTCCCATTGCCGTTCCCGCAGCCGCTTCACTTGTGATTCCGTCAAACATCCAGCGGGAGTAATAACTCATGGAACCGTTCTTTACCAGACCTCCAAACTGGAACAGCAGAAAATATAAGATAATGATCCACCAGTAACCGTTTGACACACAGGCTTTGAGCTGTTTCATCATCGGAAGCTTTTCTTCTTTGATCGCCAGCTTCATATTTTCTTCTGTCACTCGCTCCCGTGTGAAATAATATTCCAGCAAGATCGCCAGAAATGTCACAACACATAATACGATCATCACGAGCCGCCAGTTCTGATAACTCTGTGCGGTATCAATAGCGCCGTCTTTTTCCACAAAGAGAAAACTCTGCAGCAGCATCGGCACTAAAATACTTGCCCCGATTCCTACAGCAGCCACACCGGATGCATTGGAAAATGTTGCCAACATTCCCCGGTGATCGGAGTTTCTCGTAGACAGGGCCACCATAGAGCTGTGCGCTGTGTAGAAAAACGGATACGCTACTGCATAGTAAAAGTTATAGGACAGCGCGATCCAGATCATCTGAGTCGATGGACTCCCATTTTGAGGTGTTAAAAACAACAGCGCGATCGCAATTGTCACAAGGGGCGCCGACAGCAGCATATACGGTCTCGCCTTCCCCTGAGATGTTCTGGTATTATCAATCAGACGCCCTACCAGAAGATTTCCAAGAATCACAAAAATGACAGAAACCATCGGAAGAACCGCTGAAAAAATCCCAAATTTTGCCGTATCCGTCCATCCAAGCACATCCGAATAGTAGCGGTTTAAATACGCCCCGAAGATTGCATTTGAAATAAATGCGCAAAACGGACCGAGAAAATACCCCAGTATCATTTCTTTCGGCTTTACATTTGCCGAAGTGATTTTTGTCCGCATCAGCGGGTTGTCAAAAAAACTGATTCTTTTCCATTTCGGTCATTCCTTTCCCTGATTGCTTCTTTTAACGTATAAGTACCACTTCCCAATACCTTCTGTGTATTTCCCGGCATCACCAGTGTACATGTTGTTCCGACCGGAACCTGCACCTGGATCGTAAACATTCCATCTTCAATCTTCCACTCACTGGAAACTGTTCCATAGGCTGTGTTGACACTTCCCTTTGCCCATTTCAGATTTCCTCCCGTCAGCGGCTGGATCCGGAAAGAGCGGTATCCGCCTCTGTGGCCTCGATTCCGGCAATCCTGCGGTACAAAAAGTCTCCCACTGCACCACTTGCATAGTGATTGAAGGAAACCATACCTCCGGTCCCGTCATCTTTTCCCGTGTTGCAGGTGCCGTCCTCCCGAAGTGCATCCCATCGTTCCCAGATGGTCGTTCCTCCGACTTTCATCTCATAGAGCCAGGATGGACAGGTATCCGTAAGGAGCATTTTAAATGCCTCTTCCTCATACCATTGTCTGCCAGCGCAAACAGAACGTACGGCGTTCCCGGAAATCCGTCGTAATGTGATACCCGTCCTTTTTCACCAGACGCGCCAGATTTGCCGCAGTCTTCTTTTTATCCTCTCCGGAGAGCATCTGATAATACAGAGGCAGCACATATGCTGTCTGAAACTCTTTCTTTACCGTGCAGTCTGCTTTCATCAAAATTTCCCGGTATGCCTCCCCGGTCTCCTGACTGAGTTTCCGGTAATACTTTGCATCCTCTTCCTGCCCCAGAATATCCGCGATCTTTGCCAGAATCCGGCTGGAATTTGCCATACATGCGGTGGCGGTCCATTTTCCTCTTCCCATCCACTCCCACATGCCGACACCCGGTGCACACCAGTCTCCATAATGATGCAGAAGCTTCCAGATCCTGCGGTGTTTTCCCGCAGAAAACAGCTCTGCCAGAATTTGCATGCCTTCAGATATTTTTTCATCACCGGATACATCCGCTCTAAAAGCCCTCTGTCTCCGCGAACCAGATATTCCGCCCACGGCGCCAGGATACAGACATCGCCCCAGTGATCCACCGCCATCGGGATCATGATCTCCCACTGCAGCGGTACCCGGACAAGCGGCACCGTAACCGGAATCCCGCCGCCTTTATTCTGCTCTGCCTTCACGTCCAACAGCCATTTCTCCAGAAAACGGCTGATATTAAAATTGTAAGCTGCCGTAGGCGCAAACAGTGCAATATCTCCCGTCCATCCCATTCTCTCATCTCTCTGCGGACAGTCTGTCGGGATATCCACAAAATTGGACTTTGCTCCCCAGCGAATACTGTTCTGCAGCTGGTTGATCAGTTCATTGGAGCAGGAAAAGTTTCCGTTGTCTTCCACATCCGAATAGAGTGCCAACGCGGTCAGTTCCAGTTGATCCTCTTCAATTCCACGCACACCCACATAGCGGAAGCCCATATATGTCATTTTCGGAGAATAGGTCTGCTCTCCATCTTTACAAATATAAACCGCTTCTTGCTTTGCAGTTCTTAATGGTTCTGTATACAACTCTCCGTCCATCAGAATCTCCGCGTGACGAAACTCCACTTTTTGTCCCTGTCTGCCACGAATTGCCGCGTGTATCACCCTGCAAAATTCTGTCCGAAATCATAAATCAGCATACCGCTCTTTGCTCTTGTAATCTGTACCGGACGAAACTCTTCGTGTGCACGTACCGGCGCTCCATACTGTGCCATGATCTTTGGATGAATCTTTACCTGTTCGAAGCTTGCTTTTTTCCAGGAAATTTTCTCCAGATCCACGGTGGCATCATACACTTCCCCGTTGTAAAACTCTGTCTCTTTATAATTTCCTTCTTCCGTTACTTCCCACTCTTCATTTGTCCCAATTGTCTCTCCCGTTCCATCGGTATACAAAATCCGCAGCTCTCCAAGCAGCGCCTGTCGCTTTGCATACACTCTGTTCCGTCTTTTATAGGTGAAAGAGCCAACTGCCCAGCCACCGCCGACCACAGCAAGCAGCTCGTTTCGATCATTCAGCGTATCTGTCACATCATAAGTCTGATACTGCAGCTGATTCCGGTAGGACGTAAATCCCGGTGCAAAATAATCCTGTCCGACTTTCTCTCCATTTAACAACAGCTCATAAATTCCCAGCGCCGTTACGTACAGTCTCGCACTGGCAATTTCTTTTTCACAGGAAAACCTGGTTCGAAATGTCATCGTCTTCGGAGAAATCTTCGCCTCCTTAAACCGATACTCTCCGTCCGTGATCCACCGTCCGGACCAGATTGTATCCATACGTCCCGTCTCAAATTCCGTGCTGGCCCAGGCACGCTCTCCCGCGTCATCCTCTGCTTCCACCCGCACCGTATATTTTGTAAACGGCTGTAATCTGCTGCCTCATACGGGACTGCAATCTGGCAGTCTGTTTCTTTCTTCCAGTCTCCTATCGAAATCACCGCTTTTTTCAATGTTACATTTTGTCTGTCACTTTCCAGACAATAGGAAACTCTCGGCTGCGGATTATCGGTCACACATCCTGTTTCCCATATTTTCTACTGTCAGTCTGCTTATTTTCAGCATTCTTCCACCTCTTCTTTATTTCTTACCGGAATCTGTACCGCACACGCATATTTCCCGTCCGATACCTGTACATTAACCGTCCCGGACTCTCCTGCCGGATCACTGCCAGCGCCTCTCCGTAATACGTATCCGTTTTCGCAGTCCGATATCCCCGCTCATTGTACGGACATCCGTTTCCAAGCCCCAGAAGCTCTCCGTTTTCTACATGCACTTCCAGCGTTCCCCGCTTCAACGGTTTGACTGTCCCGGTTTTATCTGTATACTGCAGTCTCACAAAACACAGCTTTTTTGCTTCCGTCTCTTTTTTCTTCCGGGATTCCGGTTAAAATCGTTTCCTTCCCCGCTGTATAGAGCACATTTCTCGCAATCTCCCGGTTCTGTGCATCATAAGAAATCGCTTCAATGATTCCTTCCTCATAGATCACATCAAAGGAAGTTCTGCAGTCATTTTTCATCTTCTTACTTCCAACCGACTTTCCATTGATAAACAGCTCCACCCTGTCTGCTCTTGCATACACTTCCACCTGTGCCTTTTTCCCGGAACATCCATCCCAGGACCAGGACTCAATGGCATTGCTCATCTTCCATGCTGATGGCGAGTGCTTCTCCCGGTGTGGTTGACCGGACGTACCGCGATCACCGGCTTTTCCATCAGTCAAATGCCGTCTTCGTATAGGCAGCCTCGGCCAGTGGTTTTCCGGTCAGGTCAATTCTTCCACTTCCTGCAGTGATCCATCCTGCTCCATGTGAGAAATCCGGCGCATAATCACTGTATTCCCACGCACCGACACCGACTTCTCCCATATAGTCCATTCCTGCCCACACAAAATCTCCGATGATCCTCGGATGTATTTTCGCCATCTCCCAGAAAGCATACGCGTCAGAACAAAATGTCTCGCTTCCCAGGATCAAACGCTTCGGATATTTTTTCAGATCTTTTCCATAGCGGTAGATACCATAGTTGTATCCTGCAATATCCATATTGGCAAAAGCATCTCTTGTTTTTACATCACAGCCGTGAAGCGTTGCTCCGATCTTCATCGTCTTACTTCCAAGAATCCCTGCCAGATTATTGAAAAATTCACTTCCTACTGCCTTTTTCTTCCCGCCCGATCGGCTTGCTTCTTTCTTCGCCTTCTTGTCACTGTAAACGCCGAAGCCAATGGAACTTAAGAAGTTAAAAAAGATATTGATCCCGCAGGTTACCGGTCTTGTTGCATCCAGACTGTGCAGATATTCTGTCATCTGTCCCGTGAGACGGATTCCTCTCTCCTGCGCCGTCTCAGAAACCTCATTTCCTGTAGAATATAAGATCACCGAAGGATGATTGTAATCCTTTTCGACCATATCTTTTAAATCCTGCTTCCACCATTGCAAAGTGATTTACATAATCATACTCCGTCTTGTGTATATACCACACATCCACGAATTCATCCATGACCAGCATCCCCCGCCTGTCACAGGCATCCAGAAGTGCTTTGGAACAAGGATTGTGGGCAGAGCGGATGGCATTGTATCCATTTTCCTTTAAAATTCGAATCTTCCGTTCCTCTGCCTCCGGATAACAGCAGGCTCCCAGCACACCGTTGTCATGTGGATACACGCACCCCTCAGGATCACCCGTTCACCGTTCATCAAAAATCCGTTCTCTGCGCTCCACTCAATCGTACGGATTCCGAATATTTCCTCTGCTTCATCTTCTTCAAACCGCACCCTGCATGTGTATAAAAACGGAAACTCAGTACTCCACAATTTTCGCATCCGGAATTTCCAGCTGCATCTGAAAATTTCCATCCGCAGACTTCTTCACGCTTGCGACCGGCTCCTGACCGGATACCAAAGACTCCCCTTCGAAAATTTCCAGTTCCAGTTCTCCAGATGCAGATGTCTCAACCTTTACATCGATCACTGCCGGATGGATACTGACTGTGGAAATCTTTACCCATTGATGCCGATATGCTTCTTTGGCAGCATATATAACGATACAGGCCGGTATATTCCTGCTCCCGAATACCATCTGCTGTTTGGCTGATCTGCATTGCGGGCAATGACCTGTATCTGATTTTTCATTCCAAAATGAAGAAACTCATTTGCCTCTACGTAAAAATTTGTATATCCATACGGACGAAATCCTGCTCTTTTCCCGTTGAGATACACTTCTGCATTGCGGTAGACTCCCTCAAATTCAAAGACAAGTCTGAAATCCTCATATTCCTGCGGTACAGAAAATTCTTTCTCATACACATAGTCAAATCCTTCAAACCAGCCGATGTTAATGCCTCCCAGGCTCTCCTGCGTCCGCTTTTCATCCAGCATTGCATCATGAGGATCGTAACCGGTTTTCCCTTTCCCGAATCTCCGGCGTGTCTGCATGTCCAGCCGTCATTAAATGCAATCTTTCTCATTTCTTCTTACGTCCTTTCCTTTTCCATGGCTGAATCATACCATTTTTTCGCGAACAGTAACGATTTCTTACGTGAACGGTCTGTTTTTCATCGTATTTTGCAGCCCTGTTTTTGTCTATTTTTTATAGATTTATCACTTTTTCAAGCTTCTTAACTATTGATTTTTTAGTATATTTCCTTGTTTTTTGTAATTTTTCAACAATTTTAAAGTTGTTTTTCATGGATTTAAGCCCTTATTTTTGTGTATTTTTAATAATTCAAATCAAATAGATATTCTATAGTGGCTCTGTATTGAAGTATGCTTTTTATCTTGCCAGCGTAAAATAAAAATTTTGCGACCGCCAGACACACATAAAAATATCCATGAGCAAATCAAACTAAGATTTCCCCATGGATATTTTCCCTTACTACTCTTCTGCCAAATACGGTTTTAATATTTCAATCAATTCATAAACTTTTGTTCCAGGTGCTGCTTTAGATGGTAATTTTCCCTCATTTGACGCATTCAATCTTTTTGCATTTCCTATTGCATATTCCATATACGGATGTAAGATTTCATACATATCTTTACGATTTTTCTCATACTCACCAGCGCCAATTTGTTTTAAACACTCCGTTAGCTTTGGCCAATATTCTTCTCGATGAATATCTGACTGCATATATGAAAAATGTAATAAAAACCATAATTCTATACACTGATTAGACCAAACGGCATGAAACGTTGTTTCATCATTACTATCTGCATCACAAAATTGCAAAACAGAATCTATATGATCTGCCGGAAAATCATCCGTATCATAAACAATCCAAACATGTTTGTATACATTTGAACTTTCTTCCGCACGAGTTTTCGCTTTCTGAAATAAACTAATCGTATTATCACCTTCACCATATACATCTAACTTTATCTTCTCTGGATATTTCTTATTTATAACATCCTTTATTGAACCAAAATATTCAGGTTCTGTATCTGTTCCTTCTGTTACAATAAGGTGATACTCTGGCTGAATCTTGATAGCTCTATCCAATCTCTTTTTCATCCATTTTTTATCTAAATCACTTTTTTTCGGAGGTTTTAGGCTCAAATCCACTCACCCCCACTCAACATGTTCTGCAAATAAGGATCTGCACCATACCTACCTTCCAAATACTGCTTATCATATGCAGCTGTATTGTTCACTCTTTCCTTATCTTCTCGTCGAATTTCATACAAGGAATAAACTTGGCTGCTATGGTTTTCATCCAAAGCTGCAAACCATATTTCATCTCTTCTGAATACTGTGTTTTTCATTGTAGCAATATCATGAGACGTAAATAAAAGCTGAGCTCCATATTTATTGATTTTTTTATTCTTAAACATAGATATTACGTATCGCAAAAGCTTAGGATGCAGCTTTGCATCTAACTCATCAATAATTACCAGACGTCCTTCCTGTAATGCTACAAGTATAACCGGAAGCGCTGCAATCAACTTTCTTGTTCCATCAGATTCATGATTAAACGGCAATTCATATTTCTTACCCGAAATTGTTCGTACAGTATATAACTGCTCTTCCTTTTCATCATATCTATAATCCTCTACATCAATGCCCATTTCGTTCAGCAACATAATAATCTGATTCTTTGTCTGTTCATTATCAGATACCATAATCTGCAATTCTGCAACAGGGTTCGCATAATTACGAATGATACATGACTCAAACCACTCTTGAACCTCTGTTATCACAGGTATATTATAATTAATTGCCAAAAAAGATAAAAATGGCATTTTCTCATTCACTTTGGTATTTACATTCTCTTTACTTAAAATAGTTCCTAAAGTAAGCTCTTCGCCGTCACGATAAAAAATATGTGCAGGCTTTTTGCCTCCTATTGTTTTCCGATCCAATGTTTCTGCTGATATTTCATCTTTTAAAACAGCTAAATAGTAACGGTACTCATATTTTTCTGTACGAAAGAAAATTTCAAATTCTGTAGGCTCATCTTTAGATATACTATCAAATAAAAAAAGGTTCTGCGACAACCTTTTGCTGCATAATAACTCGCTTTCTGGTACTTCCTAAATCATGAATCGGTCTCACCACTGTTGTAATAAGACAAGATAACGCTCGGATCAAATTCGTCTTTCCGCCGCCATTTGGTCCATAAATAACACTCACAGGCAAAAGATCACTACACTTATCTTTCACAATCAAATTATCTTTGAATTCCGGAATTGCAGTTGCCTGCAAATCAAAAACAGTTTCATCTCTATATGACTTAAAATTCTGAAACGAAAACTGACATAGCATTTTTATCGCCTCCTTTTTACAGCCAGTATAACACTATTTTTTCCATGTTTCAATTTTTATATTCAATTTCATAAAAAATATTTTTTTATTTTTAATATAAAATTCGTATTTTAAGATTTTATTTTACTTCCTCAAACAAAATACGACAGAAGAGCTTCTTTTTTCGCTCTCCTGTCGTATTTTATCTCTTTGTGCTCAACGCTATTTTCAAAACTCAAACACTGCCACTCCATATGGCTGCAGCGGATATGCGATCGAATACTTCTGACCATCGCATTCCTGCTTCACCGGCTTATATACCTTCGGACGCTCCACACCGTTTCCACCGTATTTTGGATCATCACTGTCCAAAATCAGCTTCAGCTGCTTTCTGCGCGGCACACCCACCCGGTAATCCGGACGTTCCATCGGCGTAAAGTTGCAGACAAACAACAGATTCTTCTTATTATCTCTGGAGTGTCTCACAAAACTGAAAATACTGCGGAAGGTATCGTCCTTATTGATCCATTCAAACCCTGCCGGATCCGTATCCAGTTCATACAGCGCCTTATTGTGTCTGTACAGATGAAGCAGATCACGGTACCAGTTCTGGATCTGCTGATGCGGTTCCTCTGCAAGCAGATACCAGTCAAGCTCCCGCTCTTCGCTCCACTCCCGAAGCTGCGCAAACTCCTGTCCCATAAACAGCAGCTTTTTGCCCGGATGTCCCGTCATAAATGCATACGCCGCTTTCAGATTGGCAAACTTGTCAAAGCCAAGTCCCGGCATCTTATTGAGCATCGAGCACTTCAGATGAACCACTTCATCGTGGGACAGCACCAGGATATAATTCTCACTGTACGCATACTCCATGGAAAAGGTCATCTGATAATGCGCCCCTTTCCGGAACAGCGGATCTAATTTCATATATTCGGTAAAATCATGCATCCAGCCCATGTTCCACTTCAGACTGAATCCAAGACCGTCATCCTCCGGCGCACCTGTCACCTTCGGCCACGCGTAGATTCCTCTGCGATCATCATAGCACCTTGATTTCTTCCCAGAACCACACTGTTCAAATGCTTGAAAAACGCGATCGCTTCCAGATTCTGATTGCCGCCGTACTGGTTCGGCACCCACTGCCCGTCCTGCTTTCCATAGTCCAGATACAGCATTGATGCCACCGCATCCACACGAAGCCCGTCCACATGATAATGCTCGATCCAGAATAATGCATTGGCGATCAGGAAATTCTGCACCTCCGGCTTGCTGTAGTCGAAAATCTTCGTCCCCCAGTCCGGGTGCTCGCCCTTTCTCGGATCTGCATATTCAAATGTCGGCGTTCCGTCAAAGTCCGCCAGCCCATGCGCATCCTTTGGAAAATGCGCCGGTACCCAGTCCAGGATCACGCCGATTCCATTCCTGTGCAGATAATTGATCATATAGGCAAAATCCTGCGGTGTCCCGTAACGGGAAGTCGGCGCATAATATCCTGTCACCTGATACCCCCAGGATCCGTCAAACGGGTGCTCCGCAATCCCCATCAGCTCCACATGGGTATACCCCATCTTCTTCACATAATCTGTAACTCGAATGAGCAAATTCACGATAGGTATAAAATCCCTCATCCTCTGTGCCGATGACGCATCCAGGAGCATATGTACCTCATAGATCGCCAGCGGATTCTCCTTTTGATCCCACTTTTTCCGCTTCTGCAGCCACTGCTCGTCCGACCACTTCAAATTCGAAATATCGGTCACTCGGGAAGCCGTACCCGGACGCCGCTCCGCATAATTTGCAAACGGATCCGCCTTAAAAATCCGTTCTCCTGTCTGTGTCTCGATACAGAATTTATACAAATCCCCTTCCTGCGCTCCCGGCACAAAACAAGTGTAGATCCCAAGCGGCTCCTGACGATGCATCTCATTCGCCCCAAAATCCCATGCGTTAAATTCACCTACAACGGACACTCTCGCTGCATGCGGCGCCCATACTGCAAAATAGACACCTTCCTGCTTCTTCTGCACAGCCTTGTGTGCTCCCATCTTGCGGAAGATCTCATAGTGCGTGCCCTGTCCGAAAAGATACTGATCTAATTCTCCGATTTCATATGGCTGTAATTTCTTTTGTACGGTTTTCTGTCTTCCCATAATCCCACCTCACAGCTGCTGTTTTTTCGTATAGCTTCATTATACTTTATCTACTTTTAAAAAGAAAGTGAAAAACGACAGAATGCCGAAGAAATTCGTCTAACACGAAATTTCTTCGGCATATTGTACGAAAGATGTCGGATTTTGTCTATCCTTCTACTTTCGCAGCTTCCTCATACTTCTTATAGTATTTTCTATAGTATCCCCCGCTCTTACGCTCCACTTTATTCAGAACAACTCCCAGGATCGGGCATCCTGCTGTTTCCAGCTTTTCTTTTGCCTCAAGAGCCAGCTTTCTCTTTACCGCTCCAGATTCAATCATCATAATTGCAGCATCCGAGCATTTTGCCACAATTGCAGCATCTATAACCATTCCAACGGGAGCGCAGTCAATAAAAATATAATCATAAATGTCACGAAAAGAGTTCAATGTATCTTTAAACAGTTCTCCGGACAACAATTCTGTCGGATTTGGCGGAACCGGACCTGCAAATAAAATATGAAGTCTGGAACTCTCTGTCGCATACACTGCTTCTGATAGACTGCACTGTCCTGACAGATAATGAGACAGCCCTTTGTCTACAGAACCGCTTTCCAACATATTGACCATCACTGATTTTCTCATATCCGCATCAATTAAAAGAACGCGTTTCCCAAGTTCCGCAAGAGATTTTGCCAGCTGATAAGTAATCGTAGACTTTCCTTCTCCGGAGAAACTGCTTGTCATCACTATCACTTTTTTTATCTACCCCGGAAAATTGAATATTGGTACGAAGTGTATTCAATTCTTCTGTCATTGCATACGACATTTCTCTTTTCTTTAAAGTTACTCGCTTCATTGATTTCTCCTTTTATCTTGCATTTTTTTACTCTTTTTAATAATCTTGGCTGGGTTTTTAATAAATATCTGTTCTGCCATCTGCTGTCCGTACTTCTTACTCACATACTCTGCACATGGGAGAAGATCCGGCTTCCGGTGCACCTGATCATGAGCATCGGAAGCAATGTAATGTACTTGTTTTTTTTGTATCATCTTGTGGCAAAATTGCTTCTGCCACCATCCGCTTTTTCCCAAAACATTCGCTGACGTAAGCTGTATCTGTGCCCCCATATGCACTAGTTCCTGCACAAGTGCCGGCGTCTTTGTCAGACATGGATATCGCTCCGCATGGGCTATGATCGGTCTGTATCCGGCAGCAAGAAGAGCGTAAACCTGATTCCGAATAATCTGATAATTATGACGTCCGGAAAATTCCACCAAAACATACTCTGTTCCAGCCATTGTGGGACGTAGTCCCTTCTTCAGATCCTCCACCATATGAGCATTCGTATGGTATTCACACCCCAGATATACTCGCATCCCGGAGCGTGATCTTCTGGTCATCTCATCAATTCTTTGAAACTGCCGCTCAACCTCTTTTTGCGGCGTCTCAAACATCCCCGCCCTGTAATGCGGTGTAACGATCACTGACTGTACCTGATTTCTATATTCTAACTGTAATATCTTCGCTGCATCATACAAATCCCGGGCTCCATCATCAACTCCCGGGACATATGACAATGCATATCAATCAATCCCTGCATCGCTGACTGCCTTTCTTTTGAATGCCAATATTTTCCATAATAAAAAGAAATCCTCTTCTGACCTGTTATGCAGAAGAGGATTAAACTTCTATGTGTGACTACGCTCTTTTCTTTCTGGATAATCCAACTGCGCCACAAGCTGCTACTACTGCAACTGCTCCAAACAATACAACCATAGAATGTTCTCCTGTCTGAGGAGATGTTGTAGAAGCGGATGTACTCTTATCCACAACAAACGCAACCGGTGATAAAGAATTAAATGTTGCTGTAATAGTTCCCTGTCCTGCTTTGGAATCTACAACTTCCCATGCTTTTTTCTCTGTATCATAGTGAAGTACAGCAACTTTTGTACTCGTTGTCACTCCTGGTACGTTAAATCTGATCGTCACCGGAAATACTGTTCCGTCCGCAACTGTAACATCTTTTACATCTACAACAGACATTGTATCTGTATATGCACTTCCCAAGAGTGCTTTCAGTGTCTCCGGTTTTCTGACATCTGCTACTGCACTCTGATACTCTGCCGGAACTTCTGCCAGGCTTGCTGTAATCGTATTTCCATTTCCATCCACACCATTATCTTTTGTATCAACTGTAACAACTCCGGATATATTTGTCGATGGTGCTGCAAATGCTGTCAAACTTACTGATAACGCCAATACCGCTGCTGCCGCAACGCTCACTAATCTTTTCAATCTCATGATGCTTTCCCCCTTGTCCTGTGGAATCTTTTTATACTTTTTTAGAATATCACTGAAATCTGGATTTGTAAACCCTTTTCCACAATTTCTTTGCAATCTGATATATTCCATATCCTGCCATCATTCCTGCCGCATTTGTAATCAGGTCATCCAGCTGAAACAGGCCTCTTCCCGTCAGCATCTGCAGCGTCTCGATCAGCAGACTCCCTGCGAATCCAAGCAGGAGCTGCGCTTCCAGTTCCGCATCTGCTTCCACATCCAGGGACATAAAATCCCTGCCGGCAAAAACAATAATACATTTTCGATCAACTGGATCGCATAATCCGAAGATTCCTCCAGAAGACTGAAAAAAGTCAGATCCACCCGGTCTACAATTCCGGATTCCCGCGAAAACAATGTCAGATGTCCGACTACGACCACATAAATGATCATAAGACTGCTTTTTATAATAAAAGAGACTCTGCCATACTTCTTTCTGTTGTACAAGATCATGATAAGCAGAAACACTACTGCAGCTGCCAGCCCATAAGGAATATAAGCAAACGCATCTGCGACATCTCTTTCTACACTCCCTAAAATCGCTTTCATTCATATCCCCTATGATTCTACTTCTTTGTAAAAAATATTGACGATCATCTCCTGCAGACTGGCATCATCCACATGAAATTCGTCGTGTTCTTCTCCTGCCTGCACTTCTCCCGGAACTTTTAAAATCTCAGGATTCATGTCATACGACGCTACCTTTTCCAGCATATCCAGACTTAAATCTGTCGTAATATACGGCTGTCCCACCTGCCAGAACTGACGCAGCATGGAGTTGCCGCCATCTTCCGTAGATTTCACTTTCTCCAGAAGCGCCTGTACAAACTGAGTCTGCCGCTCCATACGCTGTTCATTACTTCCAAGAACAGATGTATCACGGCTTCGAATATATTTCTCTGTAAGCTCCCCATTCAGTGTTATCGTACTTCCCTGGACAAATACAGGATCGATCGCGGTGTAATCTTCCGGAACAGTCATCGTTACTCCGCCGATCTGATCCACGATCGGAACAATTCCTGACATATTCAGCGACAGATAATCATGAATCGGAATATCATAGAGCAGATTGGATACTGCCTCCCTGGTTAGCTGACAGCTTTCTTTTTTCCTCCGTCCCATACGCATACTGGGTTGCGATCTGAGCCGTCTCGGTCGCCATACTAGTCCCATCATAACCGTAATCTTCACATCCGCCATAGAATCTCTTGATATTTCCAAAAGCGTAGTTGTCTTTTTGTCTGTATCTAACACCAACAGGACCAGACAATCAGACTGGCCACTCCGCCCGGTGTTCTCCTTAACTGTCACTACTTCATTTTTATCCACTCCCATAAACAGCATGGTGCGCAGATCTGAATTATACTTATACTTTTTCCCGTTGTATGTGATATAAGAAGAACCGTCCGTACTTTCAGGTTCTGCTGATACCTCTTCTTTTTCCTTATCCGCCTTTTTATTCTGCATCCCGCATAAACCGCTCCTGCTGCCGCTATAACAGCGATCACTGCCAGAATGATGATCACAATTTTCGCTTTATCTTTAGTCTTCTTCACTGATCAACACTGCCTCCACTAAAAATCGTTTGTCATCCTGTCCCGTCATACAAGTACTAAGTGTCAGAATCCTGCTGTCTGTATTCACAGAAACATCATCGGATCGACATTGCCCAGATTTCTGGAATTGTAAATAGAATCCAGAAATGCCTGTCTCTGATCTGCAAACGCATAGTCAAAACTATGAAGAATGTGTCTGTCATCATATACAACTGCCGCAAAAATCTGATATGTCAACTTCTTCTCCGGTGTATAGATCACCACATTCGGATGCTGCTGCATATACGACGCATCCGCATAGTTGTGCAGATTTTGAAACATACTTCCATCTTTCATGTCATGCCCGTAGATCACGGTATTAAAATCCGTAAATTCCTTCGTGTTCCAATTCTCTGTATAAATAGATCCCGGATATCCCTCCTGGCCTTCAATCGTATGATTCAGATAATACTCATTGTCCGTAGCACTCTGCGCAACGGGATAATTAATATTCGTCCCGTCAATCTGGATCCATGCATAAATATCCGGATTCTGAGCCTGAAGCTGTGCAAAATCAATCGGGATCTCCACATGTGACTCCTCTGTCTGTGGTTCCTCCTCTTTGCTCTCCTGTTTCACAACCTCTTTCTGAAGTTTCTTGTAAACCTTCTCATTTTTATTCTGCGTAACATAATAGTATCCGATATAAAACACACTTCCAATAATCACACAAATTAAAATACCAATCAGAATCTTTCTGGATTTTTCATAGACTTTGCCCTTTTCTTTAATATATGGAAAAAGAAGCAGTGCAAGTATGTTCTCCCCGGAACACCCTCCTGCAATGCCTCTCCTGTTCTATCTCTTATGCCTCTGATGATGCACGTCTTCTCTTCTTTTCCTTTGGAATTGATGCCAGTGTATTCAGCTGCAGATATCTTCTTACGTCCTCTTCCGACTTGATCGTATCATCCAGTAAGAATAATAGCGTAAATACTCCCACTGCAAGAACTGCTCCGATCAGTCCACCCATGATCATATTCTTCTTTACATTCGGACTGACTGGATAATTTGGCTTTTCTGCCTCTTCCACACTACTTGGCTTATCAATCACCATAACCTCTGAAATACGCTCTGCAACAGCATCTGCCGCCGCATTTGCAATATCTGCCGCAAGCTGTGCATCTGAATTCGTGGCAGTCATCCTCATCAAACTTGTTCCGGACGGATTCTCTATCGTGATCATCCCCTGCAGCTGCTCCACAGAGTAATTCAAATCTTTATACTTATAATCTGCTTTCAGCTTCTCCTCAATCTTGTTCATTACCGGACGGCTCTTCGCCAGTACAGAAAAGTCCGCAGTAAGCTGCTTGCTCAGTGTCAGATCCACACCGGACATACTCACCGAATTACCAAGAACATAAATCGTAGATGTCGCCTGATACTGTGGTGTGACAAACAACTTCGTATACCCTCCGACTGTCACAGCACCAATGACCAGACACAGAAGTATCACCCACGCTTTTTTCAATAATACATGAAATAATTCTATCAGATCGATCTCCATCTCATCATTTCTCATCTGTTCTTCCATCACTTATTCTCCCATAACCACATACTTTGACCTTAATCCGCTTTAGTATAACATATATTTTTTTTATTCTGAAACCGTATTATTGAACAAATTTCCAGAAAAAATTTCCAGAAAAAATTTCCATTATCATACATAAAAGCGTAATTTCCGAATATATTATAATCATATCCCAACGCAGAAAGGTCTTATATGGAACGACTTATCACAGGCGGCATTGCCTTACTTCTTATTATCGCAATTGAAATTATACTATACTGCAGACTCGTGCGCGCCTCAAAAAAAGAATATCATGACGATTCCCTTTAACACTCTCTCACAATCCGACACATTTCATCAAACTGATCTTCCATCTCCTGCACCAGTCTGAACTGTGTACGGGCACGGACCAGATTGTGCTCCGGATATGCGGTCTTGAAATACGTATCTCCCTGCAGAAAATCCATGAGGAACCGGATTCCGCATTCGAATGTCATCAGTCTTGCACCCCACGGAAGACTCTCTAACTCCTCCGGTGTCAGGACATCTCTTGCCATCTCCAGATACCCTTTCACATACAGTTCATACAGATTGATATCAAAATGGACCTTGTCCAGATCACGTTCATCTTCTTCCGCCGTAGATGCGCCAAAACGGATCGAATCTCCAAAATCATTGGCTGCCAGTCCCGGCATGATCGTATCCAGATCAATAATACACAATCCCTTTCCGGACTCTGCGTCAAATAAAATATTATTCAGTTTTGTATCATTGTGTGTCACACGCAGCGGCAGAACACCTGCTTCCATCCTGCTCATCAGAGCTCCGCAGTCTTTTTCTCTCGCCAGTGCAAATTCAATCTCCGAACGGCACAGACGGGCGCGGTTCTTCACATCTCGCTCTACGGCCTGTGCAAACGCTTCAAATCGTTTTACCGTGTCGTGGAAATTCGGGATCGTCTCATAAAGACTCTCTGCCGGATACTCACCCAGCTGCTTCAAAAAATGACCAAAGCTTCTGGCTGACTGGTAAAACTGCTCCGGACGCTCCACCATCTGATAGCACACAGAATTGGCGATAAAATTCGCACAGCGCCATGGCTGACCTTCATCATCCTCAAAATATGTCTCCCCGCTCTTCGTCTTGATGTAGGCCAGTGTCTCACGATCCGGATCTCCGCCTTCCCGACGGATCACATCCCGTAGAAACTCTGTCACTCCGAAAATATTCTCCATTACCTTACCAGGCTCTTTGAACACATTGATATTGATTCTCTGCAGTACGTATAATGGCTTCTCTGTGCCGTCTTCCATCGGCATATATACTGCGTACGTCTCATTGATGTGCCCTTCCCCGAACGGTTTTACATAACTGCACTGGGGACCGAATCCAAATGCATACAGTGCATCCTCAAGCGCTCTGCTGTCCACACCTTCGATCTTTCTTCTGGTAGAGAAGATTACTTCTCCTGCCTCTACCTTCTTCTCCTGCTCGATCGTACAGTTTGCTTTTACCACACTTCCAAGCCCCACATGCGCTCCGGCGCATACCAAACGAATCATGATCCACAACTGCACCGCTGTTGACAAGCGCCGCCCGATCCACATGGGTATGCGTATTCACTACCGCGCGCTGCATAATAAAACATCCAGGTCCCAAAACCGCACTTGGACTCACAATTGCAGACGGATGCAACAATCGATGGCACATCATATCCTGCCTCCAGCAATTTGTCTGTCCAGAATAATCTCGTATGATTATTCCCAAATGCCGCCACTGCCATCTTGTATTCTCCATACTTGGCCGTATAGTCGCAGCACTTTCCAACTACGTCCTTTCCAAACGCCGCATCGTCAAGAAATACGATCTCCTCATACCCCAGCTGGATCGCTGTTTCCTTCACCATCTGCCGAAGCCACCTGCTCCGAGAATCAATAAACTTTTCATATGTCCCTCTCCTCGCTCTTTTATGATATTACGTTCAAATTCTTCCTTCCAATCCATGGTACTAATAGCATTCACATATTCCTTGGAAACCTCTTTGTTTGGAATACTCACTGATTCTAAGATTCCATCATAAGTCAAATATCCTAAATGCACCAATAAAGTCAGAATATCATCTCTGGTAGCAAAAGTAGTCATATCATTACTGAATGTTCCCGTATTAATCCGAATACTCTCTCCTGCCAGCATCCCGACTATCGCATCTTTCAAACCATCCATATTCATCTGAATATAAACTTTTAACGCCTCATAAGTTTCTGTCTGATTCCAATAAGTTCCGAATTTGTGGCGAAGCATTGCTTCCACAACAGATTTTGGACTGTACATAGAATAGCAAATATCTCTGTCCTGTTTGTGCGTAATCAAACCATACCCGTCATACCACGCCTTTGCTTCTTCAAAATCCATTCCATATTCCATGCAAAGATTTTTTACTTCATTTTCTGTAAAACCAAAATACGCAGCCAGCTCCCCCGGTTCTGTCATAGAATATTCCGTAAACATATTCAATGCCGAATGGGAACCATATTTCTTAATTGGCAAAATCCCCGTCATATAGCAAATGCTACATTATCCTGATCTTTCAGCCACGCACGCAAAAAATCCAGATACTTTTTCTGGGCTTTCTGATCCTGCTGATACTCACGAAACAAACAATCCCATTCATCAATCAAGATTACAAAAGAACGTTTTGTATGAGAATACACATCCTGCATTGCAAAGACAAGATCCTCCTCCCGTACATATTCCGGATATTTCTGCTTTAAATCAGACAGAATTCTTCTTTGCATTAATGTAAGCATCCCTTCCACATCATCTGATCTGCTTAAAAATTCCTGCATATTAATCTTCGTAAACGCAAAATAGCGAGTACCTTGACATTTTTAGGCGGCTGCTTTGCAGCCACCAAATATTTAAGCTTTGCGGATTCCTGCCGGAAGTTTTTCTGACCATGGCAGAAGATTTTCCAAAAAGGAACAATCCCTGTCATCCATGTGTTTCGGCATCTCTTCCAAGAGATGCTGCACATAATCAAAAGGTTTCAGATTATTGGCTTTTGCAGTTTCTACAATACTGTAAATGATTGCGGAAGATTTGGCTCCATGGATCGTATCGATCATCTGCCAGTTTTTCTTTCCGATACAGAAACCACGGATTGCCCTTTCGGATGCATTATTATCGATCGGAACATCCCCATCTGTGAGAAATACCCGGAGATATTTTTCCTGATTCAGTGCATAGCCAACAGCATCACCAAATTTATCCTTCTTGGACACATTTATAGTTTTTAGGTACGCAAAAAAACGCATCCACAAGCGGTTTGATAACCGCCTGCCGTTGCTTAAGCCGTTCATCAGAAGAAAGGTCCTTCAGCTTCCCTTCTTCCCGATAGATCGCCTGGATCTGTTTCATCAGAAGAAATGTATTGGATTCCTTTTGATAGGATTTTGGGATCAGTTTTAAGGCTTCATCAAATCTGCGGCGACAGTGCACCCAGCATCCAGCAATGGTCAGTTCTTCCAACTCTTTTTCTAAAGTATGGTAGACCTGGTAACCGTCTGTTACACAGATGCCGTCGTACCCTTTCAGGAATTCCCGTGGATGGGATGCATTTCTCGTCTGCTGGTATTCATACAGGACAATCTGCCGTTTTTGATACAAATGTCCGGAACGGTATACCCACATCCAGCTTTTGCTTCCGGCTTTGCGCCCGTCATGGTTTACAAGCACCGGCGTTTCATCTGCCTGGATGACGTGGTAGAAATACAATTCTTTATGAAGATAATCATAAAGGATTGATAGATATTCCTCTGCCAAACGTATGCACCAGTTTGCCATGTTCTGCCTTGTGATCTGCAGGCCATAACGCTGGAATTCCTGCTCCAATCGATAGAGAGGAACTGCGTTCACATATTTTCCATTGATGATCGCAGCACCCAGAGATGGTGATACCAGACTCCCATGCAGTAACGTCTTTGGATGGTCTGCTTTCACCATGTGTTCATCTGTTTTGCTGGCATACACACCGATGTGATGTTCTTCTACTTCTACCTTCGCAGGTACGAAATGATATTTTCTGGAAATGGCATCCGGTAACTGTTTCCAACCCCTGACACCGAATTCCGCTTCCAATTCCTCCGCGGACAGATAATGGTCGATCCGTCTGACCGGAAGCCCGGAAAGATCTGCTTCTTTCTTTCCCTTACGCTTCGGCTGCTTTGGAGACTTCAGTTCCAGATCCTCAGGCTCTGCCGCATTAAGATCACAGACTGCTTCTGCTTCATTGAAAAAGACAATCGTTCCGTTTACTTCTCGAAAACAGATCTGACTGGTATCTTCCATTTTTTCAGAAGACCTGCCAAAACGGTTCTGCTTACCAAGGATCACCTGTTCCATCAGAAGCTGCATTTTTTCATTCGATGCGTGAAGCTCCTTTGTTAAAGCATTCAACTGTTCCTGCTGTTGTAAAAGAAGCTGGATAAGAAACGACTTATCAACGTTATTTAATTGTTCCTCCGTATAATTGACTGCCATAACCAAACCTCACTTTCCTAAGTGGTATTATAGCAGAATCAACAGTTTTTGGCTATTTTTGCATTCTGTTACCTTCGTTACTTTGACGGTGGATAACAGTCATGAATACCTGAAGATAAAAGCCAGAATTTCAGATATTTATGACTGTTATCCACAATCTGAAAAGTTTTGGAATCCAGAGTATCATAGAAACTCACAGAAAACTTTCAGGATGTGAATAACTTTCAATTTTATATTGCACTGGGTAACCCGGTGTGGATGAAAGTGATTTTATTTTCTATGTTTTGCACAAATCATAAGGAGAATCCAGGATCAGGAACTTCTTCTATGGGATGTCTGGCAACGATTTCCAGACCCTGCATCAACATTCGATACTGGTCTGCACTGATCTCCAGCGCTTCCTCCTGTGTACGAGGCCATCGGAAGTTCCCATTTTCAATCCGCTTATACAGAAGGAGAAATCCATCACCTTCCCAGATGAGTCCTTTTATCCGGTCCGTACGCTTACCGCAAAATAAGAATAATGTATTCTTATCATAAGGATCGAGCTGGAACTGAAAACGTATGATTCTTGCCAAGCCGTCAATTCCTCTGCGCAGATCCGTAAATCCAGTTGCCAGATACACTTTTTTGAATCCGGTACCATCATTGAGCATTTCTGATCACTCCCAAAAGTGTACTTAGAAAGGAGGCAGAAGCCTGGTCGGTGATTTCCAACGTGAGGTTGCTTCCACTTCTGATTATGGCAGCGATTTTATGCTCTGAGGTCGTATTTACCGGATGGAGTGCAGAGGAAGGAACTTCTACAAAGGCTTGTGTATGCTCCGCAGTTTCTAAGTAAGCCTCACGGACTTTCCGGAGTCTCCAGTAGTAACTCGCTTTTGTAATGTCGTGCAGCTGACACCATTCATCGATTTTCATTCCCTGTGGACGGTTTTGACAGTCTCGGATCAAATCAGCCCATTCATTCAGGCGGGTTTGCTGTGCAACTAAACTTGTGTGAGATTTCATGACTCACCTCCTGTGATAAAGTCTAAAAAGTTGAGTACTAAACTATTTAGACTTTGTAGTGATGAGTCTATTATCTCACATCGGATGATTTTGAACAGGTACTCGCTATTTTGCGTTTACGGTCAAATAACATGATCACGTAGAATATGAAATAGAAAAAAATATATTGACATTCCAATCTTACGGATGTAATATTATAAATGTCTTACGCGTGTAAGATTAGTGGTGTTATATATATACTTCTAAATATGACACCTGTAAAAATAAAAAAGATTTATTAGCTATAAGTCTTACACGCGTGGTTTTTGTAAAAGAATATTTAGTTATCAGGTTATAGAAAGAAGATTAAGGTATATATGAGTAAGAGAAGAAAAAAAAGTAAAAAAGAAAAATAGAAAGATAGTTTGGATAATAGAAAGTTTGCTTTTTATAATACTTATCAGTTTGTTAGTCTTATTAAAAATTTTCAATCCGCAAGAGAGGGAGAAAATAGAAGAAAAATCTGAAGAAACAGTAAAACCATTAGTTATTCAGACACAACAGCGGAAACTGGATTTAGATCAGCTACATAGTAGTGCTGGAATTGTAATCAGTCTCGATGACAGTAAAGTTATATTTCAATTTCAACAGGATGAAAAAATATTTCCAGCATCATTAACGAAAATAATGACATGTATTCTAGCAATTGAAAATATAAACAATTTGGAAGCAACTATTACATTAGAGCCAGAAATATTTGATGAACTATATGCCCAAAATGCGTCAATGGCGGGCTTTCTACCTGGTGAAAATGCAAAAATAATTGACATATTGTATGGAAACATTTTGCCTTCAGGGGGAGAGTGTTCAATTGCTTTAGCGGAGTATGTTGCTGGTTCAGAACAAGCATTTGTAGAACTAATGAATGAGAAAGCTAAAGATTTAGGAATGAATAATACACATTTTATGAATGCAACAGGATTACATAATGAATCTCACTATACTACAGTGAAAGATATAGGAATTCTTTTACAGTATGCATTAAAAAATCAAACTTTTAATGATATATTTCAGTCAAAAAGTTATTTTGTTGCGCCGACAGACCAGCATTTAAGTGGTTTTACTTTTTATAGTAGTATGTTTAAACTACGAGATCAATGGGAGTTGGATGAGGGTGAAATTGTGGGAGGAAAACAGGTTATACAGATGAGGCAGGGCTTTGTTTAGCCTCAGAAGCGATTGTTAATGGTCGAAAATATATTGCTATAACAGTAAATGCAGAAGGAAATCATAATACAGAACCATTTCATGTAAATGATGCTTTTTATTTATATAATCAACTACGATCGCAATGATTTTTTAAATTTATAATCATACAAATGCAGGGAGGAAATATTAAAAAGGAGTACTTCAGAGATTATTCTTTGGAAATTCAGAAAATAAATTATGAAGAAATTAAAAATACCAAGAAGTTTAGTCCTATTAATTGTTTTTTTTATAATGTTCTCGATTTTAATAGTACGGTTGTTTCAATTACAGATTGTGAAAGGACAAGAATACGAAAATAATTTTATTTTACAATCGAAAAGAGAAATTGTACTATCTGGAGCAAGAGGAAATATTTATGATCGTAATGGCAAACCACTTGCTACAAATAAGTTAGCTAATTCGGTTACATTCGAAGATCAAGAAACTTATAATTCAGATCGAGAGCGACAGTTGAATTTGAATTCAAAAATTTATCAGATGATTCGTATTATAAAAAGTAAAGGAGATAGCATAGAAACTAGTCTAAAAATTATAATAGATCCAAACGGTAATTTCCAATTTTCTGTAGATGATTTTTGGCTTCAAAGATTTAAAGCAGATGTATATGGAAAAGCGAACATCGACGATATGGAAGCTAAGGAACGAAATTCTACAGCAGATGAAATAGTCTCTTATTTATCAGATAAGTTCTGTGTTTTTGCGCAAGGAGAGAAGAAGTATACAGATAAAGAAAAAAAAGATTATGGATTACCGCAACAGTTTGAAAAAAAGTGATCTACTTGATATTTTAAATATACGCTACGCATTATCTTTACAGGCATATCAAAAATATCTTTCAGTAACAGTGGCAAAAGATGTATCAGATGAAACTGTTGCTGCCATTATGGAAAATCAATATGATATTTCAGGAGTTGATATTAAACAGGATACAATACGAGTGTATGAAGGAGGAGAAGCGTGTTCCTCTATATTAGGATACACAGGCACTATATCATCCGAGGAGTTAAAAGAAAGGATGATAGTAAATTAACCATTAATTCCATAGTGGGTAAATCTGGAATGGAGCAATATTTAGATCAAGTTCTTCAAGGAAGAGATGGGAAAAAGGAAGTATATGTAGATAATACAGGGAGAACTACACAAGATCTTGGAGTAATACAGCAACCGAGAGCAGGAAAAGACGTATATTTAAGCATAGATGTTGAATTACAGAAAAAAACATATGAAGCATTAGAAAGGAAGATAGCCGATATATTAGTGCAACATCTGATTAACACAAAAACTTTTGATAAAAAAGGGGTAGATGATACTACTGAAATAAAAATTCCAATATATGATGTGTATATTGCACTTTTAAACAATGGCGTTATTGATTTAGAACAATTAAGAGAAGAGGATGCTTCGGAATTAGAGAGAAAGTTTTTTCAAATTTTTCTGAAAAAGAAAAGTGAAGTGGTTCAAGGTATTGAAAAAGATTTAAGAGAATTGTCAACGAAATATAATGAATTGGGAATTGAAAATCAAGAATACCAGAGTTTTATCATTGATAATTTGAACATTATAAATAACAAGAACAATAATGAAGAATTAGTTGAAAAATGGGAAAAAGGCGAATTATCAATGAAAGACTATTTGTATGACCAAATTGGTGTTGGAAACATAAATTCAGATATAATTGCGTCAGAAGAAGAATACTTGAACAAAGATGAAATCTATGAATCATTGGTCTCTTTTATAGTAAATGAATTACAGGAAAATAGTCAGTTTGATGAGTTAATAAATAAATACTTGGTACTCAACGATGAGATATTGCCAGATGATATCGTTAGGCTATTATATGAACAGCAATTTTTAAATCCTGAAGATGAGGATTACGAAAACTGGAATCGAGGGCTAATTACCACTTTTGATTTGTTAATTAAAAAAATACAGAAACTTGAAATTACGCCAGCGGATTTAGCGTTAGATCCATGTTCGGGATCAGCAGTTGTTACAGATACCGCAACAGGAAAAGTGCTAGCATGTGTATCTTATCCGGGATATGATAATAATCGTTTAGCAAACCAAATGGATAACAAATATTATTATAAAATATATAATAATGCATCATTACCCTTATTTAATCGTGCAACACAACAGTTATCAGCACCAGGCTCAACATTTAAACCTGTTACAATTATTGCGGGATTAGAAGAAGGTGTAATAGATGAGTCAACCATGGTTGAATGCGATGGAGTGTTTGATAAAGTAGATCCACCTTTAAAATGCTGGAACCATGCAGGGCATGGGGATGTTAATGGTGTAGATAGCGCATTGAAGAATTCATGTAATGATTATTTATGTGAAGTGTCATATCGTTTAGGAATGATAGACAATGATGAATTTTTCGGATAAACAGGCACTAAATTATATACAAGAGTACGCGAAAATGTTTGATTTAGATGAAAAAAGTGGAATTGAGTTAACCGAAAGTAAACCTAAGATAACTGATAATTATGCTATTCCATCAGCTATCGGACAAGGAACAAATAACTTTTCTACAGTCCAATTGGGAAGGTATGTAACAACACTTGCAAACGAAGGTACTAGTTTCCAATTGTCACTAATTGACAAAATTGACGGGGTAGAAACAAGCCCGAAAGTGGAAAGCCAGATTGAAATCAATAAAAGAAGCTGGGAAGGAGTCCATGCAGGTATGGAATTATATACTCAAAGCACGGGGATATTTGACGGATTTCCAATATCGGTTGCAGGAAAATCAGGTACAGCTCAAGAAGTTAAGAATAGACCGGATCATAGTCTATTTATAGGATATGCACCTGCTGATGATCCAGAAATAGCAGTAGCAGTTCGAATTGTAAATGGGTATGAGGCAGGGAACGCAGTAGAATGCGGAAAAAATATTTTTGAGTATTATTTCGGTATAGAATAAGTTAGTGCATAAGTTGAGGAGAAAAACATAATGGATATATTATTTCAAATACATTATGAGTGGAACAAAGAACTCTTTTGTTTATATTATCAAACCCAAAATAGAAAGTACAGAAGGATATTATTATTCTTTTGTGGAGCAGTGATTATATTTTCATTTTGTCTATGTAGTAAAATTGGAAGAGAAATGATTATGACTATGATGATTATTATTTGTTTGTGCTGTGATATTGATAAATAATATATATCTGAGACTAGCGACTTATATACAAATGGAAACTGCTTTAAAACAGTATGGAACTGGAAAAAGAATTATGACAATAAAAAAAGATGAGATTAATGTTTTAGTTCCGGAAAGCGGTAAGAAAATAATAGTGTCTTTTATCGAAATTATGGAAATTGGCACCATAAAAGAGTATTGCTGGATTCGCGTTATTAATCAACTTATTTTTATAAGAAAAGAAAATTTTGTTATCGGAGAGATATAGAAGACTTTAAAAGATTTATTAAATTAAACACATTAGCTGGAGAAGATTGGAGTAGGGTATGGAAAGGAAGAAATTAAAATGGATGTCATTTTACAAAATCATACATTGTATGATGAGGCGGTGATAGAATATTATTATCAAAATTTAAAATATGAAAATAAAAATGGAAAAAGGGAATTGGCTGATCTGAGTCGTCACTTTATAATCATTGAAGTATTTATTGGAATTGTAGTTTGTACTTTGATTGGATCAGACAAATGGATCTATAGTATTCCGCTTATTGCAATAACTTTTATATTTTTATATTATTGGACAATAAGTTATACTAAGAAAATATTTTTAAAATTAGATTCAAATTATTCTTATAAAAGGTATAAAGAGAAAGTAACTTATAACTTTTATGACGATAAGCTGGAAATTATAAGAAAGTACGATAGAACCATTATTGAATGGAAGAATATAACCTGTTGTAATATCAAAAAGAATCTTTGTTGGTTAGGATATGGTAATAAAGGGCTTGTAATTAATGGCGATGAATTTAGTTTTGGTACAGAGGAGCAATTTATTACATTTATAAAAAATAAAAATCACATTAATATCAATTTAGAGTAATTATTAGATTGAAATAAATGTTAGGGATCAAATAAGAATCCCTTTTCCAATTCATAAATCCATTTATTGGATTTATGGATGGACATATCTCAAATGATTACAGTTACATGTTATCTTTGGAATATGATAAGTTGCCAAAATATGACTGACACATCATGTTAGAAGAGACAAAAATGAAAGAATCGAGGGGTGTATGAAGAATATTTATAAATTATGTGGGAAAACCAGTCTTTGTTTTTACCTGCTGTTTTTATATCAGGCATGGTATGTATGTCAGTATGGTGGGCTGAGAAGGCATTTGCTGATTTTGCTGATTAGTCTGTCTGAAATTTTGCTTAGTTCTGTACTATGGATGATTGCAAGGAAAAAGATGCAGCAAACATCTTAGCTCGAGAATAAAGTTCTTTTACGAATAGAGATTTTTCTTGCGTTGCTTGGTACAATCTATTTTGGCGGGCGTATCATTTATTCAGCAATTCCGTACAACGGGCATTTGTCATGGAAGCTTGATGAATTATGGAAGAAAAGGGAAGTAGATTTTGTCCACGATAACTTCTTTGAAGATGGTATCGAAGGAATTCTGACGGATTTAGAGGAAAAGCTTGAGATGCCGAAAAATCTTTATGTGGTAAATGGATTTAAGATGTCCTTTAATGAGACTGGGAAAGTTCAGACCTTAGATACCTTTCTTTACGGAAAAAATAAAAAAGGAACAGAAAAGACATATCTGATTACTTATGACAGAAAGATAAATGAGAAGATTATTGTTTGGGTGAACGGAGAAGCCAATGCCGATTATAATGCCGATATGCGTTTTGAGCCAATGCTCCGGATACTGGAGAAAGCAGACAGCGAAAATCAGGTGAAAATGTGGTCTTCAATTTTGGAAAATGAGACCTATGAACTTGTATATTATGGGCGCCGGTCTTTCGGAGTGATGGACGGGCTGCGTTATCTTCCCGGTGATGCAGACGGAGATGGTGTTGATCAAGGAAGTGAAAATTTTACACAACTTTTCAATGGCGGAGAAATTGTGGGATTTGAGGTTTCTCTTCACATGCCAGCTGTGAAAGATATCACTCCTGTTCGCTATATGATGGAACCAGAATATATCAGCCAGGAAGTGTTAGATAAAGAACAGATGGATGAGGTAAAAGATGTGGAAAGCTGGACAGTAGATCAGACAGACGGCAGTATGTATTTCTTTTTAGATGATAAGATAGGATGGCGTCTGGTGGTGGCTGATGCGGCGGCGGGAAGCAGATTTTACCAGTTGGAAAAAACTGCGGATGGCGGTGACACATGGGAAATGGCAAACCAGAATCCCTTTGGCGGAAATCTTGGGGTAACAGAGGGGTTGGAATTCTTTGATAAAAATTTCGGGTTTGCAGGGCTGACAGGAGCTTCCCAGTCCCATTCCAGCCTTTATGTCACCAGGGATGGAGGTACAACCTTTACGGAACTTCAGCTACCTTTGGAGACTGTGACAGAGCTACCGCCTTTGGCAAAAGAACTTAACTTTACCATAGAAAATTATAAATACTGTGAGATGCCGAAAAAGAAAGAGGATATCCTGACTATAAAGCTTTTAACAGGAGCTGGGGAAATCCAGGGAATTCGCTTTGAGTCAAAGGATAACGGAGAGACATGGCATATGCTGGAATTAGTGTAGAGTGAGTATACATATGGAATGTCAGAATCTGGGGTTGGTTACCTGGATGTAATTTTAGACATTAGTATTCTTTGCTATAGCTTTAGATTTAAGATGCAATGGTTGGCTGTAATAGTTAATGCAATTGTAAAGTTTGTTACTAATCAGGCCAAAACCACACAGATGTCCAGCATAAATTGACAATTTGTAAGGCAAGTAACTGGAAGATTGTAAGTTAAAAAACATTGTGGTTTAAAGATTATATATTTCTTTATGCCACATTTTTTGTAACATAAATGTCACAAGCAGCTTTTATTTTGAGCAAGATAATTTATGGGAAGGATAGATCTTTATGATAAGATTTTTGAAAATTTTTTTTGGAACAGTCTTCACACTTCTTATTTTGATTGGAAGTTGTGTGTTTTATGCTTTTAAAATCGAACCGTATCGTATTGCATCAAATCAATTATATTTAAACGAAAAAACTTCTGATTTTATTAAAGTTGTTCAATTCTCAGACACGCATATAAAAGCGGATTTTAATTATAAGAACCTGGATAAGGTTGTAAACTATATCAATAAGCAAAATCCAGATGTTGTTGTGTTTACAGGGGACTTGTATGACAATTATGCCAAGTATCATGATGATGAACATATCATAAAAGAACTACAAAAAATCAATGCAACATATGATAAAATAGCAATATGGGGGAATCGCGATTGCGGTGGTGGAGCTGCCAGACAGTATGAAAATATTATGCAGCAATCAGGATTTACTGTGCTGAAAAATGAAAATTGGTATGTGACTACTGATTCAGATAAAAAAATATTATTTACAGGGTTAGATGATAGTATGCTGGGAAATGTATATATGCCGGATTCTACAAAGATATATGATTCGAATTACAATATTCTGTTAATACATGAGCCAGATACAGCAGACTCTTTTCAAGAATACCCTTATGATTTAGTGTTGAGCGGACATAGTCATGGCGGGCAAGTTAATATCCCGTTTATTCCTGCTATTAATCAAAAAGCTATCTCTTCTACAAACCTCGCTAAAAATTATGTCAGCGGAATGTATGAATTAAATTCAAAGACAAAAATATACGTAAATACAGGAATCGGAACTACACATGTTTCTGGTCGGTTGGGGGTTGTTCCAGAAATATCTATATTTCATATTTATTTATAATAATTGGAATTGATAAGGCTACGTTGTTAATAGTTAATAGTGTGTTAAAAGAGATACACTCTCTTATTTGATGTTATATAAAGGTAAATTAGACCAAATAATAATGTGCTTGTATGTAGAAGTAATATGTAAAATACAGACTATGTATGTCACTAATTTAAGATCAGTTTAGAGTACATAAGTAAAAGAACAAAATGATTTGGCAAAAGATTAACTAATTAAAAAATCGCCCAGCCTGTGAGAGTCTGAGGCGATTTTTGATAGGGTATCTTATTGTCATTTATTGTCATTAAGAATTTGAATGGCGATTTCCTTTGCGGCAGTGCTTGATGTGTTGCCTGCATCTGATTGTCCGAGATATACACAAAAATATTTATTTCCTTCTAATGTTTCTGCAAATCCTGTGAACCATGCATCTACAACAATACCCTCTGCTTTTCCCATTCCTGTTTTTCCATAAATAGATATTTCCGTATTATTCTCTTCTGATATCAACATTACTTGTTTTAAAATATTTTGTGTTCTTTCTGAGTAGGTGGAGTCAGTTCCGAAGATTCGTTCCATCACTTCAACCTGTTCTTTTGGAGAAATTTTCAAAGACGATTCTATCCAGAAACCTGTTAAGGCTCTATTGTTGTTATTAGTATTTAACTTTCCCTCCCAATCAGAAATATCACAATTTCCATATTTCAGTTTATTAAGTTCATTCTGCATTTTCACCTTGCCAATGTCATCAGTGACCTGACGAAAATACCAAACACATGAGGTACGAAATGCATCAGAAAAATTGATATCTCTATTCCAGTCCTCATTCCAAAATATTTCACCGCTCCAAGGACGCACAGAATTATCAGGATCAATAATTCCGTTTTCTAAACCGATTAACGAAGAGATAATTTTAAATGTAGAACATGGAGATCTCTGCGTTAGAGCCAGTTCTTTATTATATATCATATAGTTTTTTTCTGTTGGATCGTATACTATTGCGGTCCCGGTTAAGCCTTCAAAATAATTAGACCAATCTACTTCAGTTAGTGTGGGTTCTTGTGATTCTACTACAGAAAATTTCTCTGGAGTAGGATCTTTTGTATCCTGTTGTATATTCTTAGCGTCTGAATTATTATGATTCGTGCAACCTGAAAATGCAAATATACCAACCAAAATTCCAATAATTAATAGATAAAAAGACTTGTTTTTTTTCATATTATTTCTGCTATCCTAGAAATTAGTTATTCTATAAATGTTTCATAAACCTACATTAACTATATAAGCCGATACTTTTAAGCTTTGATTATCTTGATAAACACTAGTGTTAATAGGCATCAACCTCTTTAGCTTTTGGGAATAAAGTATTTTCATTTTTAAGAGAATAAAGAATTTAATATTTCTATAGTTATTTCTGAAGCAGCACTGCCGGTGGCATTCTCGGAATTCTGAAGGTTGGTAGCAAAACAATAAGTATTTTCACCGTGTTCAATAAAGCCAATAAACCAACCGTTTGTATTTTGTCCATTCAATGACCCAGTACCTGTCTTTCCATATAATTTTCCAATGGATGTATCAGAAATAAATAAGGCATCTTTTATTGTTTGAATATTTTTTTCCTCAAACTCCCATTTATTTTCCAGAAGTTCAGATAATAGGATTACCTGTTCTACCGGTGAAATCTTTAAGGAAGATTCGGACCAATAATCTTCAATACCAGCTGATAAATCGCAATTCCCATATGAAATTTTGTTATAATAAGAATAAAGTGTTTGGTATCCTATTTGTGTATCAAGATTTTGAAAATACCAATTAACAGAATTACGTAAAGCTGTAGTAAGGGTTTGGTCTTTGTTCCATGAATCAAAATAATAGTTTGTTCCGTCCCAGTGCTGATTAGAAGAATTATAATTGATTACACCTTCCTCTAATGCAAATAAACCACTATAAATTTTATAAGTGGAATCCGGAGAAACTCGTTTGGTGCTTAAATCTTTATTATAAATTTTGTATCTATCATTTGTCATATCATATATTACAAAGCTACCACTTGTTTTACTGAAATAAGAAGATAGGTCTATGTCATCTATATTTTGGGAAGTCAAATTATAAGATGAGTCTCGTGATGCATAGACAGTTAATAAGGGACTAATGCAGTATACTAGAACACAAGCGAACACTAAGATTACAATGCTGTTTCTCTTATGCTTTTTAGAAATTTTTTGATAATTTGCTATTTCTTTTATTCTATCTATAATGACCTTTTTTTTCTCCACCTAAACGAGAGAGTGGAGAGAGAAAAGCATTGTGTTGCATTTTTTCAGCATATCTTATTAATGTATAGCCATAATCTATACAGTTGTTTTTCCCTATGATGTTAATTACTGAGTTGTCGCATGCAATTTCCCGATCTTTTTGTAATATATGAAATCCGTACCAAATGAATGGGTTAAACCAATATATGATCTGTAAAATGCAACTTATATAATTTAATGCAGCATCCTTGTGTTTATAATGCTGTAATTCATGTAAAAAGATATAATATACATCCTGTTCAGACAGTAATATATCCATATCTTGAGGAATAATTACCTTGGGATATAGAAGACCGTAAGAAACAGGGCTTGAAATATTACATGAAGCGTATAAAGCGACATGTCGTCTTATTTTTAATTTTTCATGACACGAAATGTATTGTTGGTATAGTTCTGGTTCGTTTTCAGAAGTTATCAAAAAAGCTTTTTGGATTAAATGAATTTTAACAATATTATATATAAAATATACTAATGTAAACAAACACCCGATTATCCATATTGCAAATAAGTATTTATCAAGATCATACAAATTAAAATTATCTTGAGCTGACGCAAAATCAGAAGTACCTAATTGAACAGATAAATTTATATCATCAAGTTGTTTTGTAGAAGTATTTACAATTTTACCCGTATCTTGTTGGAAAAAGTGTTGTAACTTTATTAATAATTGATGTGGTCCGATATTTTTTGAATGGTATGAAAGGAATAATAAGCGCACATACAAAAATGTACCACAAATAATACCGACTATTAGTTGTAATATAATTTTTTAATAGTTTTTTGAGTAATAGAATTATCCCCAATAAGATACTGATAGTGAGATTACATAATAAAAAGTGAATCGAGAACATTAGGTTTCATCACCACCATTCAATTTAGAGTCTATAAGATGATACATATTCTTTAAATCGCTGTCAGATAATTGGGCATTGGATAGTAAGGAAGATAATAGCGGAGCCATTTCACCATCATAAAAGCGAGATAAAAAATTATGGTTCTCTTGTGATAAATATTTATTTTTAGAGATAATGGGAAAATAGTAATACATACGCCCTTTTTGTTCATAAGAAATAACATGTTTTGACACTAAACGAGATAATAACGTATGAACTGTTTTATTACTCCAATTGTGTATAGATGGAACTTTTTCACAAATAGAATTTGTGCTTATTGGTGACTCATCCCATATTATTTTCATGATTTCATATTCTGCTTCAGATATTTGTGGTAATTTATCCATGTTTATTCTCCTTTAATCTTACTTTCGTAATAATTATAGAGCATTGAAATAGAAACGTCAAGAAGGCTATTGACAAAAAAGTGATAATAGAATATATTACAAACGTAAGATATGGAAACAGGAGACAATTATGAAAAGAAAAAAATTTGAATGGACAGGTAGATTGATATTAATAATATTTTCTTTAATTTTAGTATTGAGCTTGATTTTTTTATTACGAAACAGACACATAAGAACACTACTGAACAATTGCTAACCGAATATATGAATTATATCAATAAACATGAATATGAAAAAATGTATAAAATGATTTCTAAAGAACATTCATCGAATATTTCTATGGAAGAATTTGTAAAGAGAAATAAAAACATATATGAAGGATTAGAAACGAAGGATTTAAGCATTAAAATTTTAAATGAGAAATCCAATGGTAAAGAGATTTCATATCTTACATCATTTAATACTCTTGCAGGTGAAGTGAAATTTCAAAATGAAGTAAACTTTATAAAAGAAAAATTTGAATATAAACTTGTTTGGAAAGATAGTATTATTTTTCCGCAATTAGAGTCTACAGATAAAGTACGAATAGATACTGTAGAAGCAGAGCGAGGACAAATTTTAGATCGGAATGGAAAAGTGTTAGCTGGAAAAGGGGTTGCATCATCAGTTGGGCTAGTGCCGGGTAAAATTCAGGATAAAGAAAACACAATAATTAAACTTGCGGAGTTGCTTGAAGTGGATATTGATGTGATAAAGAACAAATTGTCTGCAGAGTGGGTAAAAGATGATTCATTTGTTCCTATAAAAACAATTCCTAAAGTTAGTGAATTGGAATTAATGAAAATTAATCCGGATGAAAATCTTGTAAAATTAAAGGAAAATCAAGAGGAATTACTATCAATTCCAGGTGTTATGATTAACGATATCGAAGTTAGAGACTATCCTTTAAAAGAAGCAGCGTCACATTGGTTGGATATATTCAAAAAGTTACAGCGGAAGATTTGGAAGAGAATAAAGGGAAAGGTTATGATTCCAATAGTGTTATAGGGAGAAGTGGTATAGAAGTTTATATGAAGATAAATTAAAAGGTCAAAATGGTTGCATGATATATATCGAAGATGAATTTGGAAACAGAAAAGATATTATTGTAGATAAACCGGTTCAAAACGGAGAGGATATTCAATTAACAATTGATGCAGAATTGCAAAAAGTCTTGTATGAACAGTTTAAGGATGATAAGAGTTGTTCTGTTGCTATGAACCAATATACAGGAGAAGTTTTGGCACTGGTCAGTACTCCTTCTTTTAACTCAAATGATTTTGTAATGGGAATGTCAGATAAATTATGGAAAAGCTTAAATGAAGATGAAAGGCAACCTTTGTACAATCGATTCAGACAGGTATGGTGTCCCGGATCAACATTTAAACCTGTTACTGCAGTGATAGGGTTAGACACAGGTATTCTTGATCCTGTAGAAGATTATGGAAACGAAGGTTTAAGCTGGCAAAAAGACTCGTCATGGGGGGATTATTATGTGACCACATTACATGAGACTGAACCTGCAACACTGGAAAATGCAATGATATATTCTGATAATATATATTTTGCAAAAGTAGCACTTAAACTGGGGGAAAATAATTTAACTAGCTTTTTAGAAAAATTGGGGTTTAACAAAGAAATACCATTTGATATTAAAATGTCAATATCACAGTATTCAAATACAGAAGGAATAAAGTCAGAAATTCAATTGGCAGATAGTGGATATGACAAGGTCAAATCTTAATAAATCCATTGCATCTAGCTTCTATTTATTCCGCATTTAGTAATGATGGAAATATAATTGAACCGACGTTACTATATAACCCAAATTATAATCCCAATATATGGATGCCGGAAGTTATTCAAAAAGAAAGTATTCATACTGTTTTAGAGACAATGAAGAAAGTTATTAGTGAACCAACAGCAACGGGATATGGTTTACATAGAGAGGATTACACTTTGGTTGGAAAAACAGGAACGGCAGAAATAAAGCTTTCAAAAGAAGATGAAACAGGAACAGAATTGGGGTGGATGGCAGTTTTTACAACTGATCCTAATATTGAGAATCCAATATTGCTAATTAGTATGGTTGAAGATGTAAAAAATATTGGTGGCAGTGGTTATGTAGTTCAAAAAGATAAAAGAGTATTGGATCAATATTTACGATAGGAATGAGATGAAAAAAGGTGAAAATGTTAATGAAGAAAATGTTGGCTATTATTTTGGTTTCTTTAGTATTATCCGGATGTGAAAAAAAATGGGTCTCAAAATGATCTTATAATTAATAATACAGAAGAAGAGAATGTGGTGAATGGATGAAAATGATGATTATGAATTAAAAAAT
>ENA-OQAN01000057-OQAN01000057.1-human-gut-metagenome-genome-assembly--contig:-NODE-57-length-54879-cov-3.818911_pt1 | contig 54879 bp, 65 predicted proteins | sample MGYA00242735_ERZ504527 | MGnify/ENA primary metagenome ERZ504527 (study PRJEB26092, sample SAMD00036230) | human gut metagenome | host: Homo sapiens | study: EMG produced TPA metagenomics assembly of... | reverse complement strand
TAAAATTCGTTTGTCTACTTTAAGAGCGCGAGACGGGACTCGAACCCGCGGCCCCGACCTTGGCAAGGTCGTGCTCCACCAACTGAGCCACTCGCGCATATGTAAATTGTTTTGTATCTGTCTGCCAGACACATTTGATATTATACTATGGAAAAAGTAATTTGTCAATAATTTTTTTGAAAAAATCGACAGCTGAAAACGTTTTTTTTAGGGTGGCACTCATAAATGAAGAGTGTTATAATAAAAAATATGGGAAAATGGTCATGGAAAATATTTGTATTAGGACTTTGAAATAGTTATGGGGTGCCAGAATGTACAAAAAAATGCGAAGATTCGTACTGTAGCAGTTTTATGTGCAATATTGTTAATTTTAGGAATAGCATTATTTGGATGTTTTGGGCAGATACGGAGCAGTTTACAGCAGCAGTTGATGAGCAGCATTGAGGGGATGGCAGAACAGAATGTAATATTGGTAGAGAAAGAAGTAAGCACGCGTTTTAGACTGCTTTCTGGTCTTGCGAGAGAGTCAGGCGGGGACGAAAAAATTATCGTTAATAAATTACAGGGATTTGTAGAGACGTATCAGTTTAAACGGATAGGATATATTGCGGCAGATGGTACAGCAGAAACGACGGATGGCTATCGGCTAAATATGTCTGACAGAGATTTTTTTCAACAGTCGATGCGGGGAAACTTTTTGACGGATGCATTTGAAGACAGGATTGATACTTCACATGAAACCATAAATGTATTCAGTGTGCCGGTATATGAAAAAGAACGGAAAACGGTAAAAGGAGTTTTATTTGCAACCTGCAAAGATGAAATGCTTGAGGGGTGCCTGAAGAATGAGATATTTGAAGGACAGGCTTTTAATTACATCATAAAAATAGACGGTACGATTGTTGCAACTTCCGGAAACAGTAAAGAATTGGGAATCGGGAGAAATATTTTTAATACGGATGTTTCTGAGGATGAAAGAGATGATTATGCCGGAGACCTGATGCTCAGTAACATGAAAGAGGGAAAAAGTGGCTATGGATTGGATCCAAAACGGAAAGAAGTCTCACTTTATTACTATATGCCACTTAAAATAGAAGAGAGCGGTGAACCATGGTATGTGGTCACTGCAGTAGAGGATAGCGTTTTAACAAGCCGTATGCAGGTGGTCATGGATGCGATCAACAGTCTGATGGTGATCATTCTGGTTGTCATATCGGTCAGCGTCGGGGTGTATATTTACTCCTGGCGCCAAAGTAAAAAAGAACTTATGTCGCTTGCATATCAGGATCCTGTCACATTAGGAGATAATTTTGCAGCTTTTAAGAAAAAGGCAAAAAGCAAAAAAGATAGTGTAGGATGGCTGATTGCTATGGATGTGACAGATTTTAAGCTGATCAACAGCACCTGTGGAGTCAAAAAAGGTGATGAGATGCTGCGTGTCATATGGGAGATTTTTGAAATCGAAACGGGAGAAAATGAACTGGCAGCGCATGCCAATGCCGACCGGTTTATATTGTTCTGGATGGATGAAAATCAGGAAAACATCAAACAAAGACTGGAACATGTAATAAGAAAGATAGAAGAGATACCGGAACGTCTGGAAATACCAAATCTTTTCCCGGTGTTTGGAATTTTTCATACGATCGTATTAGATGAGATCGATCCTTTATACGGAAATGCAGTGCAGGCAAAGCATCAGATCAAAGGAAGGCGTGACAGGCATTATATATTTTATGATGAGCTGAACCATGAGAGTATTCAGGAAAACCGTGAATTAGAAGAACATTTTGAAACAGCGCTTGAAAACGAAGAGTTTGAAATCTGGTATCAGCCAAAATACAGTGCACATTCGAGAAAGCTTGTGGGAGCGGAGGCTCTTGTGCGATGGCGCAGGGCGGATGGAGCACTGATTCCGCCGCTTAAGTTTATTCCATTGTTTGAACGGAATGGAAATATCATCCGGCTCGATGAGTATGTATTCCGAGCTGTGTGCAGGCAGCAGAAAGAGTGGCAGAAACAGGGACAGAAGATGCTTCCTGTTTCGGTAAACATTTCGCGTGTCAGCCTCTATTATTCAAGTGTCGTTGGAAAATATGAAAGTATTATCCGGTCGTTTGACCTTGATTCGAAATACATTCAGCTGGAGATTACAGAAAGTGCAACGATTGATAATAATGAAATATTTAATCTGTTAGAGCAGTTTCACACGGCAGGATTTAAGATACTTCTGGACGATTTCGGAAGTGGATATTCATCCCTTGCAGCTTTAAACCGTATGCATTTCGATACGATCAAGCTGGATAAAAGTCTTGTCGATTACATAGGGGACGATAACGGAGAGAAATTGTTAAACTCAATTACAAAGCTGGCACAGAGTTTTGGCATGGAAATTACGGCAGAGGGTGTTGAGACGGTAGAGCAGCTGATGTTTTTGTGCAATCTGGACTGTGATGATATTCAGGGATACTATTTTTCGCGTCCACTGCCGGTAAAAGAATATGAAGAATGTTTAAAAGAAGCGTGCATGTAATATGCTTCGCGCTCATACAATATAACAATCGATACCATGGAGGTACAGGGTGAGCGCAAAGACGAGGATCGTGGTCCTTCATATGAAGGAGGTTATCTATACAGCGATATTTGTCGGACTTGGGATCGTACTGGTCATATTGCTGCTTTTCATGTTTTTACCTAAAAAACAGAAGGGCGATGCAGAGCCAACGATGCAGTATACGGCAGGCGTATACACTTCGTCGGTAATGATGGGCAGCCAGTCAGCCGATGTACAGGTCATTGTAGATGAAAACCGTATACAATCCATTTCCCTGGTCAGTCTGGATGAAACAGTGGCGACAATGTATCCGCTTATGGAGCCGGCATTGGAAAATGTCAGTGAACAGGTGATAAAACAGCAGTCGACGGAAGGGATTACATATCATACGGATAATCAGTATACATCGATCGTACTTTTAAATGCGATTGAAAATGCACTTGCGAAAGCGGAGATCGCAGAGGGAGAGGCAGATTAACACAGTTTAAAATCAAAGAATGAGAGGTTTGAGAACTGTGTGTTGTCAAGAATCAAAAAAGGTTCCGGATGTACCGGAACCTTTTTGTGTAAAAAAGTTATTCTTCTGTGTTGAGCGTATCCATGTAATTATTGATAGCGTCAAGATCAGCATAGATCGTTTTGATCGGTCTGCTCTTTTCGTAAGCGTTATAACCGGAGTATCCTGCCCATCCGACGATAAGTAATGCAATTAACCATCCACAGATGGTGCCTGCGATACGTTTTCTTTTTTCTTTTGCAAGAATCTTTTTGCGGTTTGCTTTCTCTTCTTTATAGCGGTCAACTTTTGCCTGACTCATAATCATCCTCCGTTTTATTATTCACATGCCCAGCATGGATAAAAATCAAATAAACATAATGATAATATACCCCATTCTGTTAGAAAAAGCAATAGAAATACACCTTGTCATTTTCGTGGAAATTGGGTAAAATGAGAGTTTGAGAGAGAAGAAACTGTGCGCGGGATAAGAGCATGATGCTTGAAAAGCAGTGCAGTGATCAGGATGGAGAATCGTGTGAAAAAAAGATCTTTCACACGGCTATTTGTTTCTGAGCAAAAACAAATAGCTTTGATGGCAAGGCATAAAAAAACATGCCTCCGAGAATTTAAGATTCTCGTCGCCTCTTCGCAATAAGTTGCTCAGAAATGAGGATTTTTATGAATTTAATTGTAGCGGCAGATGAAAACTGGGCGATCGGTAATAAAAATGAATTGCTGGTGCGGATTCCGGCAGATCAGAAGTTTTTCCGTGAGACGACGATGGGCAAAGTGGTTGTGATGGGACGAAAGACATTGGAGACATTTCCAAATGGACTGCCTTTAATGGGACGGACGAATATTGTGCTGACACATGATAAAAAGTTTCGGGTTCCGGGAGCGCTGATCGTGCATGATATGGAAGAATTACATGAAGAGTTAGAAAAGTATAACAGCGAAGATATTTATGTGATCGGCGGGGAATCTGTTTATCGCCAGCTCATCGATGAATGTGATGTGGCGCATGTCACAAAAATCGATTTTGCATACGATGCGGATGCACATTTCCCGGATCTGGATGCAGATCGGCATGGGAGATAACGGCAGACAGTGAGGAACAGACGTATTTTGATCTTGAGTATTATTTTTACCGGTATGAGAGAGTCAGAAAATAAGTAAACGTAAACAGAAAGCAGTGCAGCAAAGATGGAAAATTTTATTTACAGTATCAATGTGACGTTTCCGATTTTTTTAGTGATGGTCATCGGCTATTTTTTAAAACAGATCGGTATGTTAAACGACAATTTTGTCACGGTGGCAAACCGTTTTAATTTTAAGGTAACACTGCCGTTTATGCTGTTCCGTGATATTGCGGGCGTGGATATCAGGGCAGTATTCGATTTAAAATATGTATTGTTTTGTGCGCTTGTCAGTACCGCGTGTTTCTGGCTGATCTGGGGTGGCGTGAAGCTGTTTTTAAAGGATCAGACTATGCGGGGAGCTTTTGTGCAGGCATCGTTCCGCAGTAGTGCGGCGGTGATGGGACTTGCCTTTATCCAGAATATCTATGGAACCTCGGCGATGGGGCCGCTTATGATCGTCAGTGCGGTGCCGCTTTATAATATTTTTTCCGTGATCGTGCTGACCTTTGAGGGAGAAAATGCAAGCGGGGTGGATGGAAAACAAAAAATCAAAGAGGCATGTATCGGAATCGCCAAAAACCCGATCATTCTTGGTATTTTAGCAGGATTGATCGTCGGACTTTTAGGAATCGAATTTCCAACGATTATCAATAAGACGGTCAACAGTGTGGCGCAGATGGCTACACCGCTTGCACTGATCACGATCGGAGCCGGATTTGAGGGCAGAAAGGCACTTGCGAAGATCAAGCCGACGATCGCGGCATCTCTGATCAAGTTAGTGATCCAGCCGCTCATTTTCCTTCCGGTCGCAGTCTGGATGGGATTTGGTGGGGAGAAAATGATCGCAATTCTGATCATGCTTGCATCCCCGACAACGCCGAGCTGTTATATCATGGCAAAGAGCATGAACAACGACGGTGTGCTGACGGCGAGTGTGATCGTGACGACAACGTTATTAGCGGCATTTACGCTGACCGGATGGATCTTTATCTTAAAATCAGTCGGGTTGATTGGATAAATAAAATCATTGCATTTCCCAGTGAGATGGGATATAGTTTTTTGAAAGAAAAAATACCTTGGTTTTTGGGAGGACGATATGGATATAACAGGCAGAAAATTATTTGTAAAAGCGCTGCAGGAAGAGGGCGTGGATACCATTTTCGGTTATCCGGGCGGTACTGTGACGGATCTTTTCGATGAATTATATAAACAGGATAGTATTGACGTCGTCCTGCCAAGACATGAACAGGGACTGATCCATGCGGCGGAAGGATACGCGAAATCTACCGGAAAAGTCGGCGTGTGCTTAGTGACGAGTGGGCCGGGTGCGACCAATATCATTACAGGTCTTGCGGATGCGCATTATGACAGTATTCCACTGGTATGCTTTACGGGACAGGTTCCACTGTCTTTAATAGGAAATGATGCATTCCAGGAAGTAGATATTGTCGGAATGACAAGAAGTGTCACAAAATACGGTGTGACCGTGCGCAGACGGGAAGATTTGGGACGTATCATCAAGATGGCATTTTATATCGCATCCACGGCAAGCCGGGACCGGTACTGATCGATATTCCGAAGGATATCCAGACGGCAGCAGGACCGGCGGAGTATCCGTCGAACATCCAGATCCGCGGTTATAAGCCGAATGAGTCGGTACATATCGGACAGTTGAAAAAAGCGTATAAACTGCTCCGCACCGCAAAGAAACCGCTGATCCTTGCCGGAGGAGGTATCAATATCGCGCATGCGAATGACAAACTGCTCGCATTGGCGGAGAAGATGCAGATCCCGGTGGTCACAACGATCATGGGGAAAGGTGCGATCCCGACGAGCCATCCGCTCTATGTAGGAAACAGCGGTATGCATGGAAAATACGCAGCAAATATGGCAGTCAGCAAATGTGATGTGCTTTTTTCTATCGGAACAAGATTTAACGACCGTATTACAGGAGATCTGAATGAATTTGCACCGAAGGCGAAGATCGTACATATCGATGTGGATACGGCATCAATCTCCAGAAATGTCGTTGTGGATGTTCCGGTTGTATCGGATGCGAATCTGGCATTAGAAAAGCTGCTTGAATGGGCGGAATCGAAAGATACCGAGCAGTGGCAGAAGGAAATCGCAGAGTGGGATAAAAAAATCCGCTTGAGATGCGCAGGGACTGTGGCATGACACCGCAGATGGTATTTGAGCATGTAAACCGTACCTTTAGAGAGGCTGTCTATGTGACGGACGTAGGACAGCATCAGATGTGGGCAACACAGTACCTGGAGTTGGATTCCTGGCATCAGCTGATCACATCCGGCGGACTTGGCACGATGGGATTTGGATTTCCGGCGGCGATCGGGGCAAAGATCGGCAACCGGGATAAGGAAGTTGTATGTTTTACGGGAGATGGCGGTTTTCAGATGAATATTCAGGAGATGGCAACGGCAGTCGTGCAGGAAGCGCCGGTGATCATCTGCCTGTTCAACAACTATTACCTTGGCATGGTGCGTCAGATGCAGCAGTTATTTTATGGAAAACGTTATGAGGCAACCTGCCTGCGCAGAAGGAGAACCTGTCCGGCGAACTGCAAGGGACCGAATGCATCCTGTCCGCCGTACACACCGGATTTTATCGCATTGGCAAAGAGTTACGGCGCACACGGGATCCGTGTGGAAAAAGAGGAGGACATCCAGGCGGCACTTGATGAGGCGCGTACCTACACAGATGCCCCGACCATCATTGAATTTATGATTTCCACAGATGAGATCGTACTTCCTATGGTAAAGAGCGGAAATCCAATGAGCGAGATGATTTTGAAATAGGAGAGGATACGGATATGAAAAATAGATGGATTGCATTATATGTGGAAAACCAGGTAGGTGTTTTAGCAAAAGTATCCGGTCTTTTTTCCGGAAAATCTTACAATCTCCAGAGTCTTACGGTTGGTACGACAGAGGATGAGACGGTTTCAAGAATGACGATCTGTGTGACCAGTGACGATATCACATTTGAGCAGATCAAAAAACAGTTGAACCGCATGGTTGAGGTTATTAAAGTCATCGATCTTACAGATGTGCCGATCCACATGAAAGAGATTTTATTTGCGAAAGTGTTAGATGTCGATGAGGCTGGAAAACTTGAGGTATTCCAGATCGCACAGGTATTTAATGTGCAGGTGGCAGATATCGGAAACGACAGTGTACTCTTAGAGTGCAAACTGACAGAACGACGCAACAATGAACTGATCGCTCTGTTAAAATCCAAATTCCACCGGATCGAGGTTGTGCGCGGTGGTGCAGTGGCGATTGAGTCAATCAGTACGTCATGCAGGTAAGCATGCCGGCTGTCATAACGGCAGATAATAAAAAACGGGTTTGTGAAAATAGTTTTCCATAGAGAAAGAGGCAGGTGATAATTTTCACCTGTCTCCTTCTTTTTGGAAAAAATTTATGGAATTTATTATACGCGCTTATTTAAGAAAGCGATAAACTTTTCAAAATGCATCGGTGTTCCCTGAATTTCCTGTACTTTCAAGCGGTTTTTCTCGTTAAATCCTACAAGAATATCATGGTTTGCCTCCGAGAGGTAATCGATGATACCGTCGATGTCGGATTTGATGTTCTTCGGGCACTGGATATACAGATGCTTGTTGGCGCTGATATGCAGTGTGTAGGAGATACTGAAATGATACCAGAAAAACTTGTGCAGCGTGGAGTATTTGTAGATCCATATGATCTCATCGATCGGTACGATCGCATTGCCGTAGACGGAAGTTTCAATGAAAAAATGTTCCGTGATAAACATATCTTCCGTTGCGAGCTGCGGCAGTGTGGCGAGTTCTTCCTCCGCCTGCTCTAACATCTTTTTCGGATTACCAAACAGTGCAAGATCCTGGCATGCAGGGGAGAGCACCGGGAAAAACATGTATATGACAGAGAGCACGATGCAGAGCAATGCGTAAATTCCGGTAATGAAAATTGCTGCAAACAGGATCCAGTTTCCAACGTGGTTAAATCCCGGTTCGCTGATATAGTAGGAAGAAACCTTGTTGCGGATACCGTTTTCCGTCCAGTTTAAATCGGTGGACAGATTGGAAAGCAGGGTGTCGAAATTTTCATTTCCCTTTGAAATCTTTCCTTTGATGGTGACTTCTTCGATGGAAGGCAGACCCTCCTCACTGGTATTTGGCGATAACAATACGATGATACATTCCTCGTCACGCATAGTGTAATAATAATAACCGTTGGTGTGACCGAAGATGGACTGGGTATATCCGGTAAATTTTAAATCGGAAAGTGTGGTGCTTATATACTGTTTACCACCCCGGAAAGCGGTCTCTAGCGAGGTGTCGTCGGGCAAAATGTCCGGAGAAAATACAGCGGACAGCGAAAAAAAGTGCCATGCAAGAATGAGCACGATCAGGTAAATGATCGGAGCTGCAAGTCTGCGTTTATAAAATGCCTTGATATTTTTGCTGATGTAGTGATCGTAATTTTCGGGCATATCAAAATCCTTTTCTCAAATAAAAAATGACATACTGCTAATAGTATAGATTCTTTTTTGCTTTATTTCAACTAAAACCTGTGATAAGATGGTACTTGCCAGTAACAGCGATAAAAGGAGATTATAATTTGGAAGCATATACAAGTTTTGCGCAGGTATATGATCTGTTCATGGATAATGTTCCCTATGAAGAGTGGAGCAGGTATATTATAGGACTTCTGAAAGAATATGGGATCTGTGACGGAACAGTACTTGATTTAGGCTGTGGAACGGGAAAGATTACAAGATTGTTGAAAAAAGCGGGCTACGATATGATCGGTGTGGATAATTCACCGGAAATGTTGGAGATCGCGGCGGAGACCGGATATCAGGAGATGCCGGAGGATGAGATCTTATATCTGTTACAGGATATGAGAGAACTTGAACTGTACGGAAGCGTGCGTGCAGTCGTGAGCATCTGTGATTCGATGAACTATCTGCTGGAAGAGACAGATCTTTTGTCCCTGTTTTACCGTGTCAACGAATATTTAGATCCGGATGGTATTTTTATCTTCGATCTGAACACAGTATATAAATACAGAGAACTCTTAGGCGAGACGACAATCGCTGAGAACCGCGAGGAGGGAAGCTTCATCTGGGATAACTATTTCGATGAGGAAGAACAGATCAATGAATATGATCTGACGTTTTTTATCAGGGAGGAAGAAGGACTTTACCGCAGATTTGAGGAGACGCACTACCAGCGTGCCTACGAATTAGAAACCGTAAAACACCTTTTAGAACAGGCGGGACTTGAATTCGTCGCAGCATATGACGCATTTACGAGAGAGCCGGTAAAAGAGGACAGCGAGCGCATTTATGTGATCGCAAGAAGCAATCAGGAAACCTGAATGCACTATTTGCTCCCAACATCATTGGAGTCATCAGAAATTTATGAGTACAGTACGAAATGGAGGATAAAATATGAGTGATTATATTGTAAGAGCAACAGCGGCGGACAGCCAGATTCGTGCATTTGCCATCACATCAAAGGAAATGGTTGAGGAGGCAAGAAGAGCCCACGACACAAGACCGGTCATCACGGCAGCGTTGGGACGTCTTTTGAGCGGTGCGGCAATGATGGGAACAATGATGAAAGGGGATAATGATCTTTTGACGATCCAGATCCAGTGCGGCGGTCCGGCAAAAGGACTTACCGTGACAGCGGATTCCCATGGTCATGTCAAGGGATTTCCTATGGAATCCCAGGTGGAACTGCCGTTAAATGCACAGGGCAAATTAGATGTGGGCGGAGCTCTTGGACTTGGCGTGATGAGTGTCATCAAAGACATGGGGTTAAAAGAACCGTATGTGGGACAGATCGCACTGCAGACCGGAGAGATCGCTGAGGATCTGACCTATTATTTTGCAACATCTGAACAGATCCGTCCGCAGTAGGGCTTGGGGTTTTAGTGGACAAAGACTTATCGGTGCGCCAGGCGGGTGGTTTTATCATCCAGCTGATGCCGTTTACCAGTGATGAGGTCATTGAAAAACTGGAAAATAAGATCAGGGAGATCGCATCTGTAACGGAAATGTTAGAGCAGGGTATGACACCGGAGCAGATTTTAGAGGAATCTTAGGAGATTTCGGTCTTGAGATCTCAGATAAGATCCCGGCTGCATTTGAGTGTGACTGTTCAAAGGAGAGAGTTTCACGTGCAATTTCTACGCTGAGCAAAAAAGATTTAGATTCGATCATCAATGACGGAGAGGCAATCGAGGTAAAATGCCAGTCTGTAACAAGGCATACCATTTTGATGTGGACGAATTAAAGGAAATGCGTTCTGCAAAATAAAAAGGGCTGCTGTTGCGAAAAAATAGTACAAGCGGACAGTAAGCAAAAGGCAAGGCAATGTGGTTGCGGTAAGCAGGGGTAAAAACGTAACCGGAAAAGAGGAAAGAATGAGACAGGGATTTGTGAAAGTTGCAGCGGTAACACCAAAGATCAGGGTTGCCGACACAGGATATAATGCAAAAGTGATCTGCCAGTCTGTTAAAGAGGCGGCAGAGGCGGGAGCAAAAGTGATCGTTCTGCCGGAACTGTGTATCACAGGGTATACCTGTGGGGATCTGTTTTTACAGGAAAAGCTGCTTCGGGAGGCGAAAGAAGAATTATTGCATATCGCAGCATTTACGACAGATGTGGACGCGATCGTATTTGTCGGACTTCCACTTGCATACAAAGGAAAATTATATAACGTGGCAGCGGCATTAAATCGTGGAAAAATTCTTGGTATCGTACCGAAAACCTACCTTCCGAATTATAATGAATTTTATGAAGCGCGCCATTTTACGAGAGGTATGGAAGAAGTGGCCGATGTACGGCTGACCGAAGAATTGACGGTGCCGATGGGAACGAGACAGTTATTTACCTGTCTGGAGCTGCCGGAACTTGTGATCGCAGCAGAACTCTGTGAGGATCTCTGGACGATGAATCCGCCGAGCATCGGACATGCCATGCACGGAGCAACGCTGATCGTAAATCTTTCCGCATCGGACGAGACGACCGGAAAACCGGCTTACCGCAGGGAATTGGTAAAAGGACAGTCGGCAAGACTGCTCTGCGGCTATATCTATGCGAGTGCAGGGGACGGCGAGTCCACACAGGATGTGGTCTATTCCGGGCATAACCTGATCGCAGAAAATGGACGTTTGTTAGTGGAGTCAGAACTTTTTGACGCACAGACGATATCCACCGAGATCGATGTGTCCCGTCTTGCGTCCGAGCGCCGCAGAATGACAACATTTGAGACGGTCACAGAGCCGGTATACCGCGAAAATGTATTTTCCTTACAGATGGAAGAGACAAAGCTGACACGTTATATTGATCCGATGCCGTTTGTGCCGTCCGGAGAGCGCGACCGTACACTGCGCTGCGAGGAGATCTTATCGATACAGTCGATGGGACTGAAAAAACGTTTAGAGCATACACACTGTAAGTCTGCAGTGATCGGAATTTCCGGCGGACTCGATTCCACGCTGGCACTTCTTGTCACCGTGCGTGCTTTTGATGCGCTCGGAATGGATCACAGTAATATCAAGGCAGTGACCATGCCGGGATTTGGTACGACAGACCGCACTTACGATAATGCAGTATCATTGATCCGCTGTCTGGGAGCTGATTTTATCGAGGTGGATATCAAAGATGCCGTCAACATTCATTTCCGGGATATCGGACAGGATCCGTCGATGCATGACGTGACCTACGAGAACGGACAGGCGAGAGAGCGCACGCAGATTTTGATGGATATTGCAAATAAGTCCGGCGGAATGGTCATCGGAACCGGAGATTTGTCGGAGCTTGCACTTGGCTGGGCGACTTACAACGGAGATCACATGTCTATGTATGCAGTCAATGCATCGGTGCCAAAGACACTGGTGCGCCATCTGGTGCGTTATTATGCGGATACCTGTGGGGATGAGACTTTAAAACAAGTGCTGCTCGATGTGCTTGACACACCTGTCTCTCCGGAACTTTTACCGCCGGAAGACGGAAAAATTTCACAGAAAACGGAGGACTTAGTCGGCCCTTACGAGCTGCACGATTTTTATCTGTATCATATGCTGCGTCTTTCCTACGCACCGGCAAAGGTTTACCGTCTGGCAAAACAGGCATTTGCCGGAACTTATGACGATGCAACGATTTTTAAGTGGCTGGAGACATTTTACCGCCGTTTCTTTGCGCAGCAGTTTAAACGTTCCTGCCTGCCGGACGGACCAAAAGTCGGAAGTGTTGCGGTATCTCCGCGTGGGGATCTGCGTATGCCGTCCGATGCGTGTGCCTCAATATGGTTAGCGGAACTGGAGGAGTTAAAGGATGCAGTATCGCAGGGATAAAAAAGGAAATGAATTGTCTGTTTTAGGATATGGATGTATGCGTTTTACTAAAAACGGCAGCAGTGTCGATCTTGATAAGGCGGAAAAAGAGGTGATGGCGGCGATCAAAGCAGGTGTTAATTACTTTGACACTGCCTATGTCTATGCAGGCAATGAGGCAGCAGTCGGAGAGATCTTAGACCGCAACCACTGCAGGGAGCAGATCTATCTGGCAACAAAGCTGCCACATTATCTGATCAAGTCTGTCGCAGGTGCGGAAAAGATGTTTCAGGAGGAACTTCGCAGATTAAAAACCGATTATATCGATTATTATCTGATGCATATGCTCACCGATATACCGACCTGGGAAAAATTAAAAAAGATCGGCATGCAGGACTGGATCGAGGAAAAATTAGCGTCCGGTCAGATCAGAAATATCGGATTTTCCTATCATGGAAATACCGAGATGTTCAAACAGCTCGTGGATGCCTGCGACTGGGATTTCTGCCAGATCCAGTACAACTATATGGATGAATACTCACAGGCAGGCGTGGAAGGACTGCGCTATGCAAATGCAAAAGGACTTCCGGTCATCATCATGGAGCCTCTTCGCGGAGGCAGACTGGTAAATCTTTTACCGGAGTCAGCAAAAAAATTGTTCCGCACTGACAAGGAAGGACGTACACCGGCGGAGCTTGCCTTAAAATGGCTCTATAACCAGCCAGAAGTAACCTGTGTGCTCTCCGGGATGAATTCCATGGAAATGGTGGAGCAGAACCTAAAGACGGCATCTGAGTCCCATGTGGGCTGTCTGACGGCATCAGACGCAGCACTGATCGAACAGGTGAAAGAAGAGATCAAAAAGCATGTCAAAGTCGGCTGTACCGGATGTGGGTATTGTATGCCGTGTCCGCGGGGAGTGGATATTCCGGGAACATTCCGCTGTTATAATGCGATGTATTCGGAAGGGAAAAAATCAGGACGGAAAGATTATTTACAGTGTACGGCATTCCGGAAAGACACCGCAAGCGCATCCCAGTGTGTCGGCTGCGGAAAATGCGAAAAACACTGCCCGCAGCATATTGAGATACGCAAAGAGTTAAAATGTGCAGCGTCAGAATTGGAAGACGTGAAGTATAAGGTAATGAAGTCTGCAATTCAGATTTTAAAATTATGGTAAGACAATAAGAAAAGGATTAGAGAACATATTGGAAAAGAAAAGTTTTGTTTTAAAGGGAAATATCGTATATTCAGGAGAAAACAAGGAACTGTGCAGTATAGAGGGTGGTTATGTTGTATGTGAAAACGGTATCTGCCGCGGCGCATTTGAAAAGTTGCCGAAACAGTATGAAACACTGCCGCTGACCGATTATGGTGATAAGATCATCCTTCCGGGAATGACGGATCTGCATGTGCATGCACCACAGTATACGTTCCGGGCACTTGGCATGGATCTTGAACTTTTAGACTGGCTGAATGTGCATACTTTTCCGGAAGAGGCAAAATATGTGGATATCTCCTATGCAAAAAGAGCATATGGAAGTTTTGTGTCTGATTTAAAGCACAGTCTGACAACGCGTGCCTGCATTTTTGCGACACTTCACAGAGAGGCAACCGTTGCTTTGATGGATCTTTTGGAGGAGAGCGGGATCGTAAGCTATGTTGGCAAGGTAAATATGGACCGTAACGGTGGTGAGAATCTCTGTGAGGCGGATGCGTCTGCTGCGGCAGAAGATACGAAAAAGTGGATTGAGGAGACAGCCGGAAAATATGAGCGTACAAACCCGATCTTAACACCGCGTTTTATTCCAAGCTGTACGGATGAGCTGATGAGAGAACTTGCAAAACTGCAGAAAACGACAGGACTCCGCGTGCAGTCGCATCTGTCGGAAAACCCATCGGAAGTCGCATGGGTAAAAGAGCTTGTCCCGGCAGCGAAAAATTATGCAGATGCCTACGCTGTTTTTGATATGTTCGGAGATAAGGATCACCCGGCAGTCATGGCACACTGTATTTACAGTGAGGATGAGATGGATCTTTTGAAAGAACACGGTGTCTATGTGGCACACTGCCCGGAATCGAACTTAAATCTTTCCTCCGGCATTGCACCGGTCCGAAAGTTCTTAGAGGAAGGTATTGCGGTCGGACTTGGTTCCGACGTGGCGGGCGGATCTTCACTTTCCATGGCAAAAGCTTTGACATTAGCGGTACAGGTATCAAAAATGTACTGGCGTCTGATTGATGAGAAAAGTAAGCCGCTGACATTTGCGGAAGCGTTTTATTTAGCGACAGCCGGAGGCGGCAGTTATTTTGGTAAAGTCGGCACATTTTTAAATGGATATGAATTTGATGCGGTTGTCGCCGAAGATCATATTGCAAAGGATGTAAGGGAGTATACACCGATCCAGCGGACAGAGCGCATGATGTATGATGAGAGTACAATGACGATCTGTGCAAAATATGCAGCCGGATGTGCGTGTGAGCTGTAAAGGTTCAGATAGAGTGAAAATCAGAAAAATTTAGAGGCTCTCCAAATTTGAATGAAAAAGAGTCATAACCGGCAAAATCGGTTATGACTCTTTTTAAAACGAATCAAATATTCAGGAAACATAACGTTTGTATTTAGATCTGGTGAAGTTTGCGCTCATATTTGCGCTCACCGGCCGTCATGCGTGCCGGATTCTGTACATAGACAAGCATGTACATGAAGACTGCCATAATGATTCCGGTAACCACATCAAATACGGAGTGCTGTTTTAAAAACATGGTAGATAAAATAATGCTTACCATAAGAACAGCAGAACCAATACGGATGACCTTTTTATCGCGGAAATTTTCACTGTGCCATACGGCTAAATTGACTGCAATGGAATTGTAAACGTGAATACTTGGGAAAAGGTTCGTCGCAGTGTCCGTTGCGTAGAGGCATTTTACCATATGGACAAACACGTTATCCCGCGCAAAAGTAGTCGGCCTTAAATAATGTCCGTTTGGATAAATGGTGGAGATGACTAAAAAGATCGTCATTCCGGTAAACAACATGGTACATAAACGGAAATATTCGTCTTTATTTTTAAAGTAGAAGTAACCAAGTCCCCACGCAACATATCCAAACCATAAAAAGTATGGAATAATAAAATATTCACAAAATGGAATATAATCATCGAGTGCAACATGGATCACATGAAAATGCGTGGTAACGGTTCTCTCTAAATGACCAAACCATGGCAGATAAATCATGAAATAAAGCAGAAGAAGAGCATGTTTGTTTCTCTCAATAAATGCGTTGACCGCATTGCGTGTCTTCGTTTTCACGGTTTCACCCTCTTTTCATTAATCTCAACGATAGGGATTATAGCACAGCATTTTTTTAGAAACAATTCCCTTTTCCTTATTTTAAGAAAGATTATTTAAAATTTAAGAAAACTTTAAGCTATGACGGGTGTTTTTGGGGAGTTTGACGGTAATTTTTATTACAGATCAATGCGAAAAAAGAACGAATTCTTAATTAAATGTTACGATTTGGACAATTTGTTGACAAGACCTTGCCGGATATTATAATAGAGTAGGTATCCGTTAGCATATTTTATGCAATACAACATATCTTTACACATAGGATGAAAGGATATTTAGAAAAATGAAAGAGAAAAACAAGCGGAAAATGCATGGAGGTGCGTCAGCAAAAAGTTATACAGGACTGGTGCTCACATGTGTTATGACGGCGATTGCTGTGATTTATGTCGGGTTTGCGATTTATTTTGAAAGTCATTTTTGCTTTGGAACTTCTATTGATGGGATTGCAGTCGGTGGCAGCAGTGTGGAAAAAGTTGAGGATGCGATCCGGACTGAGATGAAAAATTACAATCTGACAGTTACTGCACGCAAGGATAAAAATGGAACCATTGCAGGTTCGGATATTGATATGGAGCCGGTATTTCAGGGGGAAATAGAGAAACTTTTAGAGGAGCAGAATGGTTTTGCGTGGCTGATCCTGATGTTCCAGAAGCAGGAGTTTGAACTGGCAAAGGTTGTATCTTATGATGAACAGAAACTGGATGAGGCAGTCAGAAATTTACCATGTATGAAAGATCAGCGCACACCGGTGGATGCGACTTATTCTGATTATACAAGAGAAAACGGGTATGCGCTTGTACCGGCTGATTATGGAACACAGGTCGATACCGCAAAAGTCAGGAAAGCGGTAAGTGATGCGGTTTTAGTATTGGATGAAACCGTTGATCTGGAGCAGAGCGGCTGTTATTTAGAGCCTGCAATCGGAGATGATGATAAAGATCTGCTGGCTTTGATCGATGCATTAAACCAGTATGTCGGTGTTACGATTACATATGACTTTGGGGATGATAAGGAAATATTGGATGGAACAACGATCAGTACCTGGCTTTCTGAGGGAACCGACGAAAAAGTTTCCATTGATGAGGAAGAAGTCCTTGCCTTTGTAAAGACACTGGCAAAGAAATATAATACTGCCTATTCACCGAAAGAGTTAAAGACTTCCTACGGTACGACGGTTACGATCACCGGTGGTTTTTATGGCTGGAGAATCGATAACGGAGGGGAAGTAGAACAGATTCTGGCAGACTTAAAAGCCGGAAAAGATGTGGAGAGAGAGCCGGTATATCTCACAACGGCAAACAGTCATGGCGAGCATGATTACGGTGATTCTTATGTTGAGATCAATCTGACAAACCAGCATTTATTCCTTTACAAAGACGGAAAACTGGTGGTGGAGAGTGATTTTGTTTCAGGAAATCTTTCAAAAGGGCATGACACCCCGACAGGTGCGTTCGGACTGACTTATAAGACCATGAATGCGGTTTTAAGAGGACCGGATTATGAGACACCGGTTACTTACTGGATGCCATTTAATGGTGACGTAGGTATGCATGATGCGACCTGGCGTAACAAATTTGGAGGAAGTATCTATAAGACCAGTGGGTCTCATGGATGTATCAATCTGCCTGCATCTGCAGCAAAGAAGATCTATGAGACGATCGATAAGGGATATGCAGTTTTAGTATATCGTATGCCGGGTGACAATCCGACTGTTGTGCAGCAGCCGCAGGCGGATGTTCCATCTGTGATCAATGCGATCAGTATTATCGGGCCTGTAACATTAGAGAGCGAAACAGCAATCGTGAATGCGAGAAATATGTACAACTCACTTTCAGATGCAGACAAGGCTCAGGTAACAAATTATGACACACTGACAGCGGCAGAGGCAGCACTTGCGGTATTGAAGGCACAGCAGCCGGCTGATGGAGGCAGCAGCCAGATCAGAGCCAGCCACAGGATCAGAGCCAGCAGCCAGACCAGAGCCAGCTACAGGATCAGAGCCAGCAGACGGACGGAAGCCAGCAGGATCAAAGCCAGCAGACGGACGGAAGTCAGCCACAGGGATGATGAAAACAATTTAACAGATACAGTCAAAGCAAAAAGCTCCTGCGCATTAACCAAGCGCAGGAGCTTTTTGCTGCCAATGGATTGATAAACGATCAATAACGTTTTATGGAAGGTTTAGGAGCTGCTGTAGTATTCGTTCCGGAAGAATGCTGCTTTGGATGTGAAACTTCTTTTGCAGCAGTATTGTGGGCAGATACAGAACCTTTGCGTGGTACGCTGCAGCCTAACAGAACGCTGACTGCTTCATGCATTTCCGGATGTGCACGATAGGCTTCAATGATCGTCCGCTCAGAAGGTGTCACATGAAAATTCTCATTGCTGTCATAGCCGAATGCTTCAAGGATATCTGTGATATTATATAGATCGCAGAGTGTTAAAAGGATATCTGCGCTTGGATTTGCCTGTCCGCTTTCCCATCCGTAAATCGTTTTGGGAGCGGCGGTAAAAGAACGATCCTCTAACAGGATAGAAACATCATTTACAGACAGGTGATTCCGTTTACGATATTCTTTTAAAACTTTTGCTATATTCTGATTCCGCATATTGATCTCCGTTCTGTTGCATTTAAAGCAGCCAAAATGCTTTTTAACCGTATCATATCCCACCTCATTTTATCAGTCAATGAGTTCTTAATTGCAGAGAAAAATATAATTGCAATTCCTAAAGTTAAAGAATAGAATAAGAAAAAACAGATTTTTGTAGAAGAGGTGCGATAACATGGGAAAATCAAAAGTGACGGATTATATGATCCGGTATATTGAAGAAAACCGGATAGATGCAAAATCGCTGGCGGCACATGCGGGCATCGATGCAGGAAAATTGCGGAAGGATTATAAGGAACCGCTGGATGCGGAGGAATTTCTTTCACTCTGCGCATATCTTGGTATCAGACCGGAACAGGTACAGCGGATGCTGTGAACCACTATTTGCCTCCGACATAATTACGTGCAATGCGTAAACAGCATCAGGGTATAAATATCGGTAAGATGTACATACTGATCACATAGAGAACATGATATAAAAATGTTTGGAAATGGAGATTCGTATGAGCATGCAGACGGGAAAACAGAGTATTTGTTTTGAAACGCCGCCTTATATTGTAAGCAGCGCAAGTATTGTCGGAAAAAAAGAGGGGGAGGGACCTCTTGGAGCCTGTTTTGATCTGATCGGGGAGGATGATAAATTCGGGCAGGACACCTGGGAAGAGGCAGAGAGTACCCTGCAGAAAGAGGCTTTCGGAATGGCAGTCGGAAAAGCAGGACTGAAAAAAGAAGAGATCCGTTATCTTTTTTCCGGAGATCTTTTAGGACAGAATATTGCCACTTCGTTTGGACTCATGGATTACCAGGTGCCGCTCTTTGGCCTGTATGGTGCGTGCAGTACCTGCGGCGAGGCGCTTTCCCTTGGAGCAATGTGTGTTGCCGCAGGATATGCAGATTACGTTGTGGCGATGACATCGAGCCATTTTGCCAGCGCCGAAAAGCAGTTCCGGTTTCCACTTGAATATGCGAACCAGAGGCCGATGTCTGCAACGTGGACGGTGACCGGAAGTGGTGCGTATGTGCTTGGAAAAAGAAAGAGCAATGCGTGTATTACCGGTATCACGACCGGAAAGATCATCGATTACGGCATTAAGGATTCCATGAATATGGGAGCAGCAATGGCACCTGCGGCGGCGGATACGATCTGCCAGAACTTAAAAGATTTCGGGCGCAGGCCAGAGGACTATGATCACATTATTACCGGGGATCTAGGCAGTGTTGGAAGGGAGATCCTGATCGATCTTTTGAAAAAAGAAGGATACGATATCAGTGAGATGCATTTAGACTGCGGTATGCTGATCTATGAGAGCAAAGCGCAGGGAACCGGGGCAGGAGGTTCCGGATGCGGGTGTTCTGCCGTAACACTTGCCGGGCATTTTTTAAAACAGGTCGAGCAGGGAAAATTACAGCGTATCCTGTTTGTGCCGACCGGGGCACTTCTTTCCACGGTGTCTTTTAATGAAGGAAAAACGGTGCCAGGGATTGCACATGGAGTCGTGATCGAACATGCAGATTAAAAGAGAGAAAGAGGTGTAGAATTATGGATTATATCAATGCATTCTGGGTTGGAGGGGCAATCTGTGCACTGGTGCAGATCTTAATGGAAAAAACAAAGATGCTTCCCGGAAGGATCATGGTGATGTTAGTGTGTCTTGGCGCACTGCTTGGGGCACTTGGATCTACCAGCCGTTTATTGAATTTGCGGGAGCCGGGGCAAGTGTGCCGCTGCTTGGATTTGGAAATACCCTGTTTAAGGGAGTGAAAGAAGCGGTGGACGAGTATGGATTTTTAGGAATTTTTTTAGGTGGACTAAAAGCAAGTGCCGCTGGTATTTCAGCGGCACTGATCTTCGCATATCTGGCAAGTATTATTTTTCAGCCTAAGATGAAGAAATAAATATTATAAATATTTTTTGATCTCGTCGATCAATGCGGCATATTCCTCATCGGAAAGAAATTTTTCGCCCGGATTCATGGCAAAAGTGCCGCCCCACTCGTAACCGTCTGTATATTTTGGAACGAGATGGAAGTGGAGATGATGGCCGGTATCACCGTAAGCACCGTAGTTGACTTTCTGCGGATGAAATGCCTTGTGAAGTGCTTCTGCCACATGATTAATATCTTCAATGTAAGCGGCGCGTTCCTCAGCGGTCAGTTCAGTGATCTCACTGACATGTTTTTTGTGAGCGACGATCACACGGCCTTTGTGGCTCTGCTCCTTGAAAAGATAAACTTTTGAACTTGGCAGTTCACAGATTTTAATACCAAACTGGGCGACTAATTCGCCTCCATACAATATGCACAATTCTGATCCATAAGAAACCTCCCGTGTCTGTTTTTTTATTATTTAATATTGAAAAAAAAGGTCTGCACAAATCATCGACCGGTGCAGACCTGATTTTTTTAAATTATTTCTGGTTGAAGTGAACAGCGAAACCTGCGATCTCGTCTTTTAAGTAAGCAACAGTAAGCTCACCTTTGTCATTGTATTTGAAAGAAGATTCGTCAAATACAAAACCACGTTTTTCAAGATGATAAATCGCGCGGTCTAAGTAGTTGGTCTGAATGCAGATATGACCATTGGTTCCGCGTCCCGGATTCTTCATCATTTCAATTAAAGAACCTACGAACATGGAGCTGTTTCCAACTTTTACATTCTCGCCAAGTAAGGTGGCGAATTTTGCAGACTCTGCAGCAGCTACTTCCTCAGAAGCGTTGTTAACACCTACATGTAACAGTTTGAATCCTAACATGGTAGAAACAGCCTCTTTTGTTAAAGCTGTAATGCCATCCCAGTCTTTTGCAGCGATCATGTCTTTGTTTACCATCCAGGAACCACCGCATGCGATGATCTTTTTGAAATCAAGGTAGCTTGTTAAGTTCTTTGCGTTGATACCGCCGGTCGGCATGAATTTCATCTTTGTGTAAGGAGCTGCCATGGATTTGATCATGGAAAGTCCGCCTGCAGCTTCTGCCGGGAAGAATTTCACAACGTCAAGACCAAGCTCGATTGCAACTTCTACGTCGCTTGGGTTAGAGCATCCAGGAGTTACCGGGATTCCTTTTTCAACACAGTATTTTACAACTTTTGGATTTAAACCAGGGCTTACGATGAATTTTGCACCTGCGTTTACAGCGCGGTCAACCTGCTCTGTGGTAAGAACAGTACCTGCACCTACTAACATCTCCGGGAACTGCTCGGACATGATGCGGATAGATTCCTCAGCAGCTGCTGTACGGAAAGTAACTTCTGCACATGGGAGACCACCGTCGCATAATGCTTTTGCTAAAGGTGCAGCATCCTCTACATTGTCAAGTGCGATAACCGGGATAATACCGATTTTGGAAAACTCTTCTAATACTTTGTTCATAATTCTTCTCCTTTATTTTGAATAATTTTAAGGTTCTTAAAATGGTTTCACAATATGAAACATTGTTTCATACAACGGTACAATAGTATTATAACATTACAAAATGCCTTGTCAATAATTTAGGGAAAGAAAATGTTGTATTTTGCAAAAAACAAAAATTTGACTTTTATTGGAAGGTCATGTTATGATGTCATATGGTTTCATATAATGAAACAATAATGTGAATTATGAAACCTAAAAGACAGGTATTGGAAAAATAACTGATACCTTACATAGAATATGAGGTAATTATGGCAGAACAGAAAGAAACAAAAAATCCGGTGCAGTCGGCAGAGCGCATTTTTCAGGTAATGGAAATGCTGGCCGATCACGGTGAGATGGGGCTGATGGAGATCAGCACAGCGTTAGGACTTCACAAAAGCACGGTACATCGCCTTCTGATGTCTTTAGTCTATATGGGATATGCAAAACAGGACGAGGTATCCCAGAAGTATATGCTTTCTTATAAAATAGTCAGCATGGCAGGAAAAATGCTTGACCGCATGGATATTTTACAGGTTGCAAAACCTTATATGGAGCGTTTGTCTGATATCAGCGGGGAAACAGTGCATTTAGTTCAGCGGGAAGGAAACAATATTTTATATATTTATAAAATAGAAGCAAAAATCGGTACGATCCGCATGGTGTCCCATGTGGGGATGGTCCATCCGATGTATTGTTCCGGTGTGGGCAAGGCAATCATGGCAGAACTTCCGGAGTCGGAAGTGAAACAGATCTGGAATGAGAGCATCATCGAAAAAAAGACGGAGCATACGATCACGGATTATGATGATATGCTTAGTGTATTAAAAGAAGCAAAAAAAGAACGGTTATGCACTTGATGATGAGGAAAATGAAGAAGGTGTACGGTGTATTGCTGCAAGCCTCAGGGATTATCATAATGAAGTAAAATATGCATTCAGTATTTCCGGACCGACCAGCCGGATGACGCGAGAACGGGTGGAGGAGTTATCTGTGGATGTCAGAAAAGTACAGGAAGAATTATCCATGGAATTAGGCTGGTATAGAAAATAGCAGACATGGTCATACTATCCTTGAAAAGGTGATGGTTCAGAGAGCTTTTGAACCGTTACAAATAATTTCTTGTAAAGTAAAGGAGAAGAATGACCATGAAAAAGTTTAAAATGCTTGCGGCATGTCTGGTGCTTACATTGTCTCTTAGCGCACTGACCGCATGCGGCACAAACAGAAACAACACAAATACCAATAACAGTGGCAACAATCCGGCAGCGGTACAGAAAACCGTGTCAATGAAAACACAAATAACGGTATCAATAATACCGAAAATGGTATGAATGATACCAATGTGAATGGAACAAATGGTACCGTGAATGACACGGATACGAACGGCACAAATACAAATAACACAAACGCGAATGGTGCAGACACAGACGGTGGTGCTGTTGTGGATGATGTGGTGGATGCGTCGGCGACGCTGGCAAAGACATTATTGACGGCGTGGAAAACGGCGTGGATGACGCGACCGGAAACAATAATAACGGTAACACAACGGATAACAGTGCAAGATAACGGATGAGAAATTTCCGGGTATGGCCTTTTTGTGAAAGGGCTGCCCGGATTTTTTGTGTCAAAAATCCTTAAATAAAAATGAAATCTTTCTGATTTTCTTGTGATTGCAGATGTTTTGCGGTACAATGTCTTAAATAAGTCTGCTTTGGGCAGAGATATGGAAAAATTCAGGAGCGTATTCAGATGAATAATAATGATTATAGAGAAATAACTGAGGATGATGTAACAACCGTATCCACAGATCAGAAAGAGGAAATGAACGGACAGGAAAGCGTCAATGATACCCCTGACGTGTCAGAAAATGAAAAGGAGACCGTGCAGGCGGAAGTGACAAATTCAGACGCATCGAATGAAAAAGAGCCGGAGTATGAGGATATCTGCTATATCTGCCGCAGACCGGAGCATATTGCAGGAAAGATGATAAAGATCCCGAACAACATCTGTATCTGTCAGGACTGTATGCAGAAAACGTTTGACAGTATGAATCAGACCGGATTTTCAATGGATGATATGCTGAACATGAATATAGGAAAAATGCCGAATATCAGCATGATCAATCTCTCAGATCTGCAGGGGATGCAGGGATTTATTCCGAATAACCAGAAAATCAAAAAGAAAAAGCCGAAAGAAAAGAAAGAGCCGGTACTTGATATCAAAAAGATCCCGGCACCACATAAAATCAAGGCATCGTTGGATGAGTACGTAGTGGGACAGGAGCATGCAAAGAAAGTCATGTCCGTCGCTGTTTATAATCACTATAAGAGGATCGCATCCGATGAGAAGGACGGCATCGAGATTGAAAAGTCCAATATGTTAATGATTGGACCGACCGGTTCCGGTAAGACTTATCTGGTAAAGACACTTGCAAAGCTTTTAGATGTGCCGCTTGCCATCACAGATGCGACGTCCCTGACAGAGGCAGGGTATATCGGTGATGACATCGAGAGTGTTGTCAGCAAACTGCTTGCAGCAGCGGACAATGATGTTGAGCGCGCGGAACACGGTATTATCTTTATTGATGAGATCGACAAAATCGCAAAGAAACGCAACACCAATCAGCGTGATGTCAGCGGAGAGTCCGTGCAGCAGGGAATGTTAAAACTGTTAGAGGGTGCGGAGGTAGAAGTCCCTGTCGGAGCCAGCAGCAAGAATGCCATGGTACCCATGACGATGGTCAACACCAAAAATATTCTGTTTATCTGTGGAGGTGCGTTCCCGGAGTTAGAGGATATCATTAAGGAACGCCTCAATAAATCCGCATCGATTGGTTTTAAATCCGAGCTTAAGGATAAATACGACCAGGATGAAAATATTCTGCAGAAGGTGACCATAGAGGATGTGCGCAAATTTGGCATGATACCGGAATTCTTAGGACGTCTGCCGATCATGTTTACCTTAGAAGCGCTCACAGAAGATATGTTAGTGCGCATCTTAAAGGAACCGAAAAATGCGATCTTAAAACAGTACCAGAAACTGCTTGCCATGGATGAAGTCAGACTCGAATTTGAGGATGACGCACTGATGGCGATCGCAAAGCAGGCAAAGGAAAAGAAAGTCGGTGCGCGTGCACTCCGTGCGATCATCGAGGATTTTATGCTCGATATCATGTATGAGATTCCGAAAGATGACAATATCGGTATGGTGACCATTACAAAAGAGTATGTGGAGAAAAAGGGCGGACCGCTCATTACCATGCGAGGCTGTGCACAGATTGCTGCTGTTGAATGAGACGATGAAAGAATGATTCTGAAATGGGGAAAAATCTTTTTTACAGACTGAGAAAAAGATTTTTCCTCATTTTGAATTTGAAGAATATGGTAAAAAAAGTGTTCACACTATGATTAGGTATGGTACAATAGTACTAATCGAAAAAATGGAGGAGTGAAAATAGCAAAAGAGAAAAGAGAAAAAAGAAAAAAATAAAAAAGCAGGAAACAGACAGGGCATACAGTTTCAGATCCAGAGCAAGATCGGTGCCTCCATTATCGTGGTTATGGCAGTGATCGCTGTACTGGTAGTAGTGGTGGTTTACAATCTGCTGATCAAAGCCAACAACACAGAGCTGCGGCAGGATTCTGAAGCGATATCACTTCAAGTGAAAATATTTTTCACCGTTTGAACGCATGGTAAAACAGCTTGCACTGGATGAAGATGTGCAGACAATTCTGACCACTACCAAAGCTGGACAGAAAATGACAGAGAACGAGGTATATCCAGCGGTACTAAAGAAGCTTGTTGCAGTGGCAGGACTTGACACGGAAAATATTCAGGGTGTATTCACGGCGGATTTGGACAGTAATGCATCCATTACATCAGCAGGCGGTATTTCCGGCGATGATTATGACTGTACGACCCGCACATGGTACAGCTGTACGCAGACAGGAGAAACTAAGCTGACAAAGACCTATGTTGCTGCAAGTACAGGAAAAACAATCTTAAGTGCGGTAACACCTGTATTTGACGAGAAAGATACGGTTGTCGGTGTCGTTGGAATAGACGTAGGGCTGGACACAGTCATGAATATGATGGGGAATTATACGATCGGTGCAAATGGATATTCCATGCTGTTGACAAGTGATGGAACTTTTGTATATCATCCGAATGCAGATCTGATTGATACTATGATTCAGGATATGAATATTTCAGACAGTGTAAGCACTGCGATCAGCAATCAGTCAGAACAGCTTTTGAAATATAAGGTAAACGGTGAACAAAAAATGGAAGACAGCAAGAAGCAGATGGCACAGATGCGTGAGGCAATGGACAAAATTCAGGAATCCTCGAAACAGGTTGTCGGTGTCATCAAGGCAATTGAAGATATTGCAAGCCAGACAAATCTTTTATCATTGAATGCATCTATTGAAGCTGCACGCGCAGGCGAGGCGGGCAAAGGCTTTGCAGTGGTAGCAGGAGAGATCGGCGGTCTTGCAGATGAGAGTGCCGATGCGGTAAATACGACACGTAACCTGATCAACGTATCACTCGATGAGATTGAAAAGGGAAATACGATCGTAAATGATGTCATTGCATCTTTGGACAACGCGGTAGAGCGTGTTCGTATTGCAAACGGAATGATTCAGGAGACAGCACAGGTGGCAGATGTACAGATGAAGAGTATCGACCAGATCCGTGACGGCATCAGGGATATGTCACAGGTGGTTTCTGATAACTCTGCTATGGCAGAGGAGACTTCAGCAACAAGTGAGGAGCTGGCAGCACAGTCAGTTACATTAAATGAACTTGTACAGAAATTCGAATTAGAATAATATTTGTGGTTCTAAAATAAAAAATTCCGGCATCTATTTAGTAATTGAATAGATGACCGGAGTTTTTTTATTTATGGCGGATTGCAGGGAACAGGTGTATTCTGACGAATTTTTTGATTTTATTGTATCTTATGAGGAAACGAATGAACAGACGATCGCAGGGGCGTGTATCCAGAGAATTGATGAAGGATATGATATTTTTTATTATCCAAGGGAGGGACTGCCTCCGCTTAGTGTAGGCAGTTATTCTTATTCAGAGATTCCAAAGTGTTATGGGCTGTTGGATCAGACTGCACTTGAGGTGTCCGGTATTTTAAAAATGCAGAACCAGCCGTTCTCGCCTTAAAGGGAAGAGGTGTATTGATAGGTTTTATTGATACCGGTATTGATTATACAAATCCGGCATTTCGATACAGTGACGGGAGCAGCCGGATCGTCCGTATCTGGGATCAGACCATACAGGATGGAACGCCGCCTGTTGGTATTTTGTATGGAGCAGATTATACAAGAGAACAGATCAATGCGGCATTGCTTTCGGAAAATCCGTATGATGTGGTGCCGTCGCGTGATATGAACGGACATGGCACATTTCTTGCAGGAGTGGCATGTGGAAGTGAGAGTGAAAACGGTGACTTTATCGGGGCGGCGCCGCAGTCTGAGATCATCATGGTAAAGTTAAAGGAGGCAAAACAGTATCTTCGGGATTTCTTTTTTGTGAAAGACGGCGTTCCGGCATATCAGGAAAACGACATTATGATGGCGGTTTCCTATTTAAATGGAGTTGCAAATATTTTAAATCGTCCGCTTGTCATCTGTGTGGCACTTGGAAACAGTGCAGGAAGTCATGCAAGCGAGGGATTTCTGCCATCTTATCTGAATTATATCTGTGGAAGAAGAAAGCGTGTGGTCGTGACTGCAGCTGGAAATGAGGCCAATGCAAGACATCATTTTCAGGGGCGGATCATTGGAGAGATGGAACATGAGGATGCGGAGATCACGGTGGAGGAAAATACAAAAGGCTTTTTTGTGGAATTGTGGGCATCTGCACCGGAACTGTATGCAGTCACCATAATATCGCCTTCGGGGGAGCAGATTCCACGGATTCTGGTGCGCCGTGGAGCGTCAGAGCAGTTTCATTTTATTTTTGAGGGAACAACAATTACGGTGGATTACCGGATCGATACAAAAGAGACGGCTAGCCAGCTCATATTTTTCCGTTTTATCCGACCGACACCGGGATTGTGGACGATACGCATTTTCCCGCAGCTGACAGTGACGGGAAACTATCATCTCTGGCTGCCGCTGCGGGAGCTGACGGATGGAAATAATTTTTTTCTTCGTTCCAATCCGGAGATTACACTGACTTCTCCGAGTGCGGCAAGGCAGGTGATCACGGTGGGCGGTTATCAGGCATCAAATACCAGTATCTATGCGGATTCCGGCAGGGGTTATACGATAACCGGGGAGATCAAACCGGATTTTGTGGCACCGGCAGTGGATGTCTATGGTCCCGGGCTTCTTGGTAACTTTATCACCTTTACGGGAACAAGTGCAGCTGCTGCGATCACGGCAGGAGCCTGCGCGCAGATCATGCAGTGGGCGATCGTGGATCAGAACAATACAGTCATGTCGAATACTTCCATCAAAAATATGCTGATCCGCGGCACGGCTAAACCGGAAAACCGGACCTATCCAAACAGAGAGTGGGGATATGGACACTCGATGTGTTTGGGGCATTTCAGAATCTGAGGCTGTGATAAAAGCAACGGAATATTTATTTAGAAATTGTTTAGAAAAAACAGCAGGGGTGTCACTGAGAATTGATGAATATTTGAGTTACTGTGGAGAAGTATCTGAGTTATTAAAAAATCAGACAGCATCACAGAATGTTTCTACACAGGATGCAGACGGCAAAGATGCAGACAGTTATGTATCGACGATCGGAAGTTCCGATGCAGCAATGCCAAGTGAAAATTATAATGATATCTTAAAAGAAATCCAGAAAACAAAAGCAGAAGCTGGTCAGTCCCAGAGTTACTCAGAAAACGCAGGACAGACATCCGGAACAGGAACATCCGGACAGACCACACAGGCATCCGGAACTGGTGCGGCTGGAAATACCGGAGGCGGTAGAGACAGCGATGATGAGACCACAACAACAAAGACAGTTGTGATCAATGGCGTTACTTATCTTGAAACAACGACTGTGGAGAACGGTGTCAAAAGCGTACAGAGAACTGCAATCAGTGGAGTTGGTGAAGAGTAGTGACTATCAAAAAAATCCGAAGGATTAAACGTGAACCTTCGGATTTTTGCTACAATCAGGAAATACCATTGTATGAAATTTTTTGCATGATATCAACAAATGTTAAAATAGCATTGTATGAAATTCTTTATATGATATCAGCAAATGTTAAAATAAAATTGCTTGCAATTTATTACATGATATGATAAGATGTCTATTGTTCGAGCAATTCGAAAACAGAATAAGCCGGCGTGGCGGAATGGCAGACGCACCAGACTCAAAATCTGGCGGTGGCAACATCGTATGGGTTCAAGTCCCATTGCCGGCATTGAAAAAAGATTCAGTTTTTACTGGATCTTTTTTCTTATTCATGATAATAGAATGTTCACGGAGCGCGCATTCTATTATTTGCTCTTGGATGAGATAAAAATTAAATATGGGCGAAATATATAGAAGATAGAGATGATTTCACCCATTTTATAATAGAAATTCATTTAACATACAAGAAAATGGGTGAAAAAGGATGAGATTTCATTATAATAGCCCACGAAAATCAAAAAGTCAGGGTGAAAACAGCAGAAATGAAGGAGTTTTCGCCCAAAATGATAGAGGAAGAAGCTGAAAATAGAAAATAATGGGTGAAAGTGGTTTGAAAGATGGAAATTTAGCCCGTTCATCTGGTGGATGTCTGTTATGTGTGGATCAGAGTGAAAGCAGAGTAAATTTAAACGGAAACCCCACTCACAAATTCGCAGGAAAGCTTTGAAAAAGCACTGTGTGATCAGTAAAAAAGTGTAATTAATTTTTACATTGCAATAAAAAAATGGAAAACCTTGTAAACCAAAGTTTCCCATCATTAAGAGAAGAGCGCGAGACGGGACTCGAACCCGCGGCCCCGACCTTGGCAAGGTCGTGCTCCACCAACTGAGCCACTCGCGCATATATAAATTGTTTTGTATCTGTCTGTCAGACACATTCGATATCATACTATGGGAAACAGGATTTGTCAACAAATTTTTTGAAATAGTTATAATGAAAGCTGAAAATCATGCATTTTGGAGAAAAAACCATTTTTTGATTTAAAAAAGAATTAATAATATTCATCTATATATTAAGTAGGAAAAATGCTATAATACGGGATGTCTGATTAGCAGGATGCAGACAGTGGACATTTAAGGAGGAACTATGGAAAAGAAAAAAATAATTATCCCGGTTGTAACCATTGCAGTGATTGGAGCAGTTGGAGGAACCGGTTATTATTATCGTGACAATGTGATAGATGTGGCAACAGAGGCATTTGATGTAGTTGCAGAGAAGATTCCGTTTTTACAGTCAGGAAAATCGGATGATAAAGTGTATGTTGAAAAAGTTTCCAAGATTATGAATACATATACAGGAAACACCAACCGGTATAATGGTGTTGTGGAGTCACAGGACAGTTATGAGGTAAATGTGGATTCGTCACGTACCATCAAAGAGATTCTTGTAAAAGTGGGGGATGAGGTAGAAGAGGGGCAGACACTTGTCACCTATGATACCAGCGAACTTGAGATGCAGGTGAAACAGGCAAAACTTGAACTCGAGGGAATCCAGAATGAGATTGACAGTTCCAATAAAAAGATAGCCACATTGACCGATGAATTAAATAAAACGACAGATGAGGACGATAAATTTTCACTGACGACAGATATTCAGTCGGAGGAAAATTCCATCGAGGAGAATAAACTTGATCTTGAGAGCAAGAACCTTGAAATATCAAAATATGAAGACCAGATCGATGCATCGTCTGTTGTCAGCAAAAAATCCGGCGTGGTAAAGGAAATCAACGAGAACGGTACAGACAGTAATGGCAATAATGCTGCGTTTATGACGATTCTTCAGACAGGTGAATACCGTGTAAAAGGAAGTATCGATGAGCAGAATGTATGGATGATCTCAGATGGACAGGCGGTCATCATACGTTCGAGGGTGGATGAAAGTCAGACATGGAATGGAACGATTTCAAAGATTGATACAGATAACGTGCAGAAAAGTGATGACGATTCATCTTCAGACAGTAGTGTCTCTGCAACAAAGTACCCGTTTTATGTGGAACTTCCATCTGCAGAGGGATTGCTGTTAGGACAGCATGTATATATTGAACTTGACGAAGGTCAGGACGATCAGCAGAAAGAAGGAATCTGGCTGTATTCCAACTATGTTGTTCAGGATGACAGCGGTGCTTATGTCTGGGCGGCAAATGATAAGAAACGTCTGGAAAAACGTTATGTAGAACTTGGTGAATACGATGAAGATCTTGCAGAGTATGAGATTTTATCCGGACTTTCGCTGGACGACTATATCACATGGCCGATGGAAGGACTCTATGAGGGTGTAACGACCGTGACAGATGTGAGCGAGGTCGATTATTCTTCGCCTCTTTATAATCAGGATGGCACCGAGATGCTTGATTATGGCACTGAGATGCTTGATTACGGTACGGAGATGTTGTATGAAAACGGAATGTACGATACGGAAATGATGATCGATAATGGTATGCAGAATTATGTAAATGGCGATATGGAAGATGGATCAGGTTATGATGGAGCTGACGATGGCGATTCTGCGGATGATGCGGAATATGATGACTCTGATTACGATGATTCTGACTATGAGGATTCTGATGATTCCTATGATGATTCCAATGATATGGAGGTAGGGGAATGATACTGAATCTGCAGAATATTTACAAGGATTATCAGCAGGATAAGCTGGTCGTTCCGGTATTAAAAGATGTTTGTCTTACCGTGGAAGAGGGAGAGTATGTTGCGATCATGGGACCGTCCGGTTCCGGAAAGACAACACTTATGAATATCATAGGCTGTCTGGATAAGCCGACGAGCGGGACTTATGAGCTGGCAGGAGAGGACGTCTTAAAGTTAAAAGACAAGCAGCTGTCAGATTTAAGACTGCGCAGTATCGGGTTTGTATTTCAGAGTTTTCATCTGATGCCGAGAGAGACTGCGGTGGAAAATGTATCACTGCCGCTTAGTTATGCCGGCGTGAAAAAAAAGGAGCGCAGGGAGCGTGCAATCAAAGCACTGGAACGTGTCGGACTTGGTGACAGGGTGGACTTTCGTCCGACGCAGCTTTCCGGTGGACAAAAACAGAGGGTTGCGATTGCGAGAGCAATGGTCAATAATCCAAAGATCTTACTTGCGGATGAACCTACCGGAGCACTTGATTCCAAGTCAGGAGAGCAGATCATGGAACTGTTCCAGAAACTCAATGAAGAGGGTGTTACGATCGTTATGATCACACATGATCCGCATATCGCATCCAATGCAAAACGCATGGTGAAAATCATTGACGGGGAGATTTTTGAGGGCGATGAAAAGGAGGATGCATCATGAAATTAAAAAAAAGTAATCGCAGTCATTGTCGTACTTGCCGTCACTGTTGGTGCAGTCACCGGAGGAATTTATGGTTATAAGTCGTATCAGAAGAAGAATCTGGTGGCAGAAGTACAGTCTGTTTCCAGTTTAAACTATGGATATTATGGGAACTCTGAAACAAGCTATGGTGTTGTGACGAATGATTCTTCCCAGGAAGTATATTTAGATGATTCCAACAAAGTGCAGGAGGTTTATGTTTCAAAAGGCGATACAGTGAAAGAGGGAGATCCGCTGATCCAGTATGATACATCGGAGGCAGAGATCGATATCCAGAGGAAAAACCTTGAGATCAGTACAACAGAAAACAGTCTTGCGAAGGCACAGCATTCTTTAGAGTCATTAAAAAACACAAAACCGGTGGATAAGACACGGCCTTCTACTGCCAGTACTGCATCCTCGTATATAAATAAAAAGCTGCAGGAATTAGAGCAGAAGAAAGCCTACATAGAGCACTGCCGGAAAAGGATGCGAAGGATAACCGCATTTATAATTATGTGACGGAAGATTCGGAGCCATATAATAAAGACACGGCAGATGGGACAGCAGAGAATCCTTACATTTATTATTGTAATAAAGATGTTTTTGCATATGGAAGTTTTTACAATTCGCTGCGGCCGCAGAAAAAATCAGATGGCACCTATACGGATGGAAAATATGTAAAGTTTATTATCTGCAAAAAAGACAGCGATGGGAAAATGGTGTTTGAAAGTGTGGAAACAGGAGATGAAGTGGTGGATGACAGTACTGAGTCGAATGGTGACACAAAAGAAGTTACAGTACAGAAATATGAGCCTGTGGCAGATGACAGTATTTCACCGAATGTAAAAGATGTCGATGGAAGTACCATGCCTATGGACTATGATAAAAGCCGGTCCTGGTATGTTTTTCAGGAGAAGAAGTTGGAAAAAGTCTTCAGGATTATCTGGATGAACTTGAGAATGAAGATAACTGGAACGATGAAGATGACTGGGAAGAGCCGGAAGGATATACCGAAAAAGAACTTGCAGAGGCAATCAATGACAAAGAATCAGAAGTAAAAAAACTGGATATACAGCTTCGCAAGTTAAAACTGGAGCTGGAAACGTTACAGGACAGCATCAATGATGGTGTGGTTTATGCAAAACTTGATGGTGTTGTGAAATCTGTGGGAGATCCGGATCAGAAACAGGATGATGGGAATGCCTTTCTTGTGGTAACCGGGGATGACGGACTGTACGTGAGCGGTACGATCAGCGAACTTTTGTTAGATGAAGTCAAACCGGGAACGGTTGTTACCGCAAATTCATGGGAATCAGGAATGACATTTGAGGCAACCGTAACGAGCGTATCGGATTATCCTGTGAGTGGCAATTCCTGGGGAGAAGGAAATCCGAATGTTTCTTATTATCAGTATACTGCATATATGGAAGACAGTTCTGCACTGAAAAATGGAGAATATGTGGATCTTGCAATTCAGACAAATCAGTCAGAAACAGGCGGAATTTACCTTGATAAGGCATATGTGAGACAGGAAGATGGAAAATCATATGTTATGATGGCAGATGAAAATAACCAGCTGAAAAAACAGTATGTGGTAACCGGGAAAACAGTATATGGTACTGCAATTGAGATCAAGTCAGGACTGACAGAGGATGACAAGATTGCTTTCCCTTATGGAAAGACAGCAGTCGAGGGAGCAGCAGTAACAGAGGATGAAAGTATTGAATATTAATCAGGAGGAACAGGATGTTTGAGAATATAAGATTATCTTTTCAGGGAATCTGGTCCCACAAGATGCGTTCCTTTCTGACCATGCTTGGAATTATCATTGGTATCGCAGCAATCATTGCGATCGTATCGACGATCAAAGGAACAAACGAACAGATCAAAGAAAACCTGATCGGTTCTGGAGAGAATACAGTCGAGGTATCTCTTTACCAGGGCGAGTGGGAATACGAGATGGATTACAACGGAGTACCGCAGGGAGTGCCGCTTGTAACAGACGATGTCATGAGTGACATTAAAGATCTTGACCATGTAGTAAATGCTTCTGCTTATTTAAGCAGACAGGATTACAGCGGAGTGTATCATTTAAATACTGCTTTTTCCGGTGGATATGTGCGCGGAATCGATAACAGTTATTTTGATACCTGCAATTACATTATGAAAGAGGGACGTGCTTTTACGGATGAGGATTTCAAAAAGTATAAGAAAGTAGCTATATTGGATACGGATTCCGCAAATGCCCTGTTCCAGGGAGAAGATTCGGTCGGAAATACGATCGAGATCCAGAAAGAGCCTTATACGGTAATTGGAATCGTGACAAAGGCGAAGGTGTTCGAGCCGGTCATCAATTCCATTGATGATTATTATACCTATGCACAGGATACGGCAGGTTCTATTTATATTCCAAATACGACCTGGCCGATCATCTATCAGTATGATGAACCGCAGAATGTTGTGATCCGTGTGGACAGTACCGATAATATGACATCCGCAGGAAAAGCATGTGCAGATGTGCTCAATAATTATCTGTCACCCAAAGATGATACGATCCAGTACAAAGCAAAAGACCTGTTAGAGCAGGCACAGCAGATTCAGGAACTCAGCAGTTCCACTAATACGATGCTGATCTGGATTGCGGGAATTTCCCTGATCGTCGGTGGTATCGGTGTCATGAATATCATGCTGGTATCCGTCACGGAGCGTACACAGGAAATTGGATTAAAAAAGGCGATCGGTGCAAGAAAGTCAAAAATCCTGAATCAGTTTTTGACGGAGGCAGCGGTGCTTACGAGTTTAGGCGGTGTGCTTGGTGTGATCGTCGGTATTATATTAGCGGAGATCATTTCCTATGTGACAACGATGCCGGTTGCGATCAGTATTCCGGCAGCGATCGGTTCTGTACTGTTTTCCATGGTCATCGGTATCGTATTCGGAGTTTTCCCGTCCTATAAGGCTGCAAACTTAAATCCGATCGACGCATTGCGCCACGAATAAGCACTTTGACAGCGGTGCAGATCTGAAATGGAGATTAACGTGAAAAAAATCGTGATGTTTGAAGGGGGCGTGGAGACGCTCGCATATTTCTCAAAACAGATGGCAGAACAGTTTGTAAAAATGGGATATGCAGTGTTCTTCTACAACCTGAAAGATGAAAAGGGAAGTGCCAAAAGGCTGAGAAAATTTATAAAACCCGGTGAGACCGTGATGATCACGTTCAATTTTCAGGGACTCGAAAAGGAAGATGGCGTTTACAGTGAAAAAAGCGGTTATGTGTGGGATGAGTATAAGATCCCGTGTTACAATATAGCGGCGGATCATCCTTACTATTACGATAACCGCCTGCATGATCTGCCTAAAGGATATCATCACATCAGCATTGACCGGAAACAGGAGGCATATTTCTTAAAATATTATCCCGAATATCAAAGTTTTGGATTTCTTCCGTTAGCGGGAACCGGGCTTGACGGGGCACTTGAGGTACCTTATGAAAAACGGGATATCGATGTGATCATGACCGGAAATTATACACCGCCTTCGTTTTTTGAACAGCATATCAACTGGATCAATGATGAGTATGCGGCGTTTTACCGCGGGATCATTGAGGAATTATTAGAAAAGACGGACCAGACAGTTGAGGAGGCAGCACTGCGCCACTGTGAGCGGGAGATGGGAGAAGTTGCACCGGATGATTTCCGGCTTGTGATGCACAAGATGATCTTCATTGATCTGTATGTCCGCAACTACTGGCGCGGAATGGTCATAAAGACACTGGCAGAGGCGGGAATCACCGTGGATGTCATTGGAAAAGGCTGGGAGGAACTTGAATGTTCTGCCATGCAGAATGTGAGGATCCATCCGCAGACTGATTCCCTGACTTGCTTAGAGCAGCTTTCGCACGCAAAGATCTCGGTCAATGTGATGCCGTGGTTTAAGGACGGTGCGCATGACCGTGTGTTTAATTCCATTTTAAACGGGGCAGTCTGTGTCTCGGATACCAGCCGGTACCTCAGTGAAGAGTTAAAAGAGGGTGAGGGTGTTTCCTATTATGATCTGAAGCATTTAGAGCAGCTCCCGGTAAAAGTCAAAGACCTGCTGGCAGATGAAAAGCAGATGAGAGACATTGCCATGCGGGGAGTGGAAAAGACAGCAGAAAAGCATACCTGGCACAGCGTGCAATAGAGCTGGAAGAAAAAATCAGGGTATATTAGACTTGCATTACGGAAATAATGAGTGTATAATAACGTCAGAAATTGGCAGTGATGGAAGCTGCGGCAGCAGGAATGTTTCAGAGAGCCGGTGGATGGTGAGAACCGGTACAGGAAAATGCCTTTCCACTTCCGGAGTCAGTGATGAAAGTCACGGGGTCGTATCCCATAGCATACGAATCGAGAGGTCATTGCAAAAGGATTTCCACAAAAAGCTTTGGATAAGAATGCTGCAGTGACAAGATGGGTGGCAACGCGGAAGAGTGATTTATAGCCTTTCGTCCCATGTGCAGGATGGCACACAGGGCGGAAGGCTTTTTGTGTTATCAGGAAAAATGTCAGACAGAGATTTGCTGTCCGGCAAAATCAGAAATTTACAAAAAGAAGCGGCAGGTTCCGCAGAAAGAGGAGAACGATGATCGATTTAAAATTTTTAAGAGAGAATCCGGAAGTTGTAAAACAGAACATTAAAAATAAGTTTCAGGATCACAAACTTCCGTTAGTAGATGAGGTAATTGAACTTGATGCAAAGGCAAGAGCTGTACAGCAGGAAGCAGACGATTTGCGTGCAAGCAGAAATAAACTGTCAAAACAGATCGGACAGCTGATGGGACAGGGCAAAAAAGATGAGGCAGAGGCAGTAAAAGCACAGGTAAATGCCAATGCAGCACGTCTTGCAGAGTTAGAGGAGCAGGAAAAAGAACTGCAGGAGAAAGTAACCAGGATCATGATGACGATCCCGAACATCATCGATCCGTCCGTACGATCGGAAAAGATGACAGCTGCAATGTAGAGATCGAAAAATTTGGCGATCCGGTCGTACCGGATTTCGAAATCCCATATCACACAGACATCATGGAGCGTTTCAATGGTATTGATCTTGATGCGGCAGGAAAAGTTGCAGGAAACGGTTTCTATTATCTGATGGGTGATATCGCGCGCCTTCATTCTGCAGTGATTTCCTATGCGCGTGATTTCATGATCGACCGTGGATTTACTTATGTCATTCCGCCGTTTATGATCCGAAGCAACGTTGTTACGGGCGTTATGAGCTTTGACGAGATGGATGCGATGATGTACAAGATCGAGGGCGAGGATCTCTATCTGATAGGTACTTCCGAACATTCCATGATCGGTAAATTCATCGACACGATTAACGACGAAGAAAAACTTCCATACACACTGACTTCCTACTCTCCATGTTTCCGTAAAGAGAAAGGTGCACATGGTATCGAGGAGCGTGGTGTATACCGTATCCACCAGTTCGAGAAACAGGAGATGATCGTGGTCTGCAAACCGGAAGAATCTAAGACGTGGTATGATAAATTATGGCAGAACACGGTAGACTTATTCCGCAGTCTGGATATCCCGGTTCGTACTTTAGAGTGCTGCTCCGGTGACCTTGCTGACTTAAAGGTAAAATCCTGTGATGTTGAGGCATGGTCTCCAAGACAGAAGAAATACTTTGAGGTCGGAAGCTGCTCGAACTTAGGAGATGCACAGGCAAGACGTTTAAAGATCCGTGTGAAAGGTTCCGATGGAAACAAATATTTTGCACATACCTTAAACAACACGGTTGTTGCACCGCCTAGAATGCTGATCGCATTTTTAGAGAACAACTTAAATGAGACGGAAGCGTCAATGTACCGAAGGCATTACAGCCGTACATGGGCGGAAAAGAGAAACTGGTTCCTTTGAAATAAGAAGAAACAGCTGTGGGGACGAGATCCTGAAACAGTGAAAAATATAAGTTATAACAAAAGAAGTGTATGTTCGGTGATTCCCGACATACACTTCTTTGTTTATGACAATAGAATGATTAGCATTTCTCCGGTTCCGGATAATCTACACCGAAAGTTTCAACGGTAACAGTTTTCATGCGCTGTGGCTCTAATGGTCTGTCACTGTAATCAGTTGCTGTCTCTGCAATCTTATTTACGATATCCATTCCCTCAGTGATCTTGCCGAAAGCCGCATAAGCTCCATCTAAATGTGGAGAAGTTTTGTGCATGATGAAGAACTGGCTGCCGGCGGAATCCGGATGCATAGCTCTTGCCATGGATAAAACGCCCTCTGTGTGTTTCAGGTCATTTTTGAAACCGTTCTGGGAAAACTCACCTTTGATGTCATAGCCAGGCCCACCCATGCCGGTTCCGTCCGGGCATCCGCCCTGGATCATGAATCCTTTGATCACGCGGTGGAAGATCAGTCCGTCATAATAACCGCTTTTAATTAAACTGATGAAGTTGTTGACAGTATTCGGGGCGATTTCCGGATACAGTTCCGCTTTCATGATATCGCCATTTTCCATTTCAATCGTAACGATTGGATTTGCCATAATTGCGTACCTCTTTTCAAAATAATAGTGCCTGCAGATGCTTGTAACATCATTACAGGATACCGCTTTATTGTAGCCGAAAAAAAACGAGTAGTAAAGTAAATAATTTAAGAAAATCTTTGCTTGAATTAAGACTTCTTACAAGGTAACATAATACAGAGAAGTTTCGTACGAAAATGGGATAAGATATTTTACGATATAAAACAGTTCAGAATTGGGAGGATTGGATATTTGGGTCGTCAGAAAAGAAAGGAGTACGCATTTTATGCAGTGTTAGCCGGAACATTTCTGCTGATCGCAGGAGCGTATGGTTCCGGTGAAAAGTCTGTGCAGCAAAATGCGAAAGAGATGGGAGCGGTGGCAGAGAAGGCAGTCGCCGAACCGGAGTATGTGCCGGCAGTCAGACTGTATGCCGGGATTTTTACAAAATTAGACGGGGAAGAGTATGCCGTGATCGAAAAAAATAAGGACATTCTGGTGGCTGCCGCAAACCGGGGATATTTTGATGAGTCGGATGTTTATTCATTTTTACAGGGACCAAAGTCCTGGGGAGAGGGACGGGCATGGTCCGGTGAATGGAGCAATCAGTATGTGCGCGGCAATTATTTTGGCAATTTCGGGTGCGGATTGTGCTGTATGGCAAATATATACAGTACATTTTCAGGTCATACCTGTTCGCCGTGGGACATGTTTTTGTATGCAAGAGAGGTCTCCGGTTACACACCGACGAAAAAGATCGGTGCGATCGGCTGGGGCGATATGAAAACTGTCATGCGCAAATGTGGATTTGATGCGGAGCTATACACAAAGCCGCAGGATTACGAAACTTTTCGGGATCAGGTCAGATCTGCAAAGAGTGTAGTTGTTTTGGTCAGCAGCCATGATGACAATACTTATTGGAAAAAGACGGGTGGTCATTATGTAAATATCAGTCTTTATAAGGAAGATACCGATGAAGTGTTTCTTGCAGACCCGGCGGATCCTGATGGAAACCGGAATTATATACCGCTGCGCTATGTATATGATGCTTTAAAAACAGTCAGTAAATATCAGTATTTGCTGGTAAATGGATATTCCGAGGAACAGAACCAGTGGAAACAGGATGGAATTGATGAGGCGTGGGTTGCACCGTGAGAATGACATCTGTTATAATGGCGGTAAGTTTGTGAAAAGTGAATTTTGGTTACAGATTTTGTTAGAATGGAGAAGATATGAATCAGGAAGAAAGAAGGCAGAAAAGACAGGATGAGTTCAAACATGCAGCAGTGGTGGTTACCGTATTTGTACTGGTCTTGGCAGTAATGATCATTGGGGCGGCAGCTGCCCTGCATAAGTTTTTGCCAAAGGGCACAAAGGAAGTAAAGACACCGGACACACAGAGCACGGAAATTTCAGATGATACACAGACATCACAGAATGGAAGTGACGTGGCAGAACCTGCCGTGGACCCGTTAGATGAGCAGGCAGCGCAGATTGTATCAGGGATGGCCTTAGAGGATAAGGTGGCGCAGATGTTTGTCATAACACCGGAAGCGCTGACGGGATATACCAGTGTGACGGCGGCCGGAGATACGACCAAAACAGCATATGAAAGCAGACCGGTCGGAGGTCTGATCTATATGGCAGACAATCTTCTCAGTACAGAACAGACGACAGAAATGCTTACCAATATGCAGAACATTGCAATGGAGCGGACGGGACTGCCGGCATTCTTAAGTGTGGACGAGGAAGGCGGAACGGTTGCAAGAGTAGCGGCAAATGAAGCATTTGGCGTGACAAATGTTGGAAACATGAGTGATATCGGTGCGGCTGGTGATGCGCAGAAAGCATACGATGCCGGTGTTACGATCGGAACCTATTTAAAACAGCTTGGCTTTAATGTGGACTATGCGCCGGTAGCAGATGTTCTCACCAATCCGGGTAATACAGCGATCGGAACCAGATCGTTTGGTTCCGATGCGTCTATGGTGGCAGATATGGTCATAAAAGAACTTGAGGGACTAAGCAGTCAGGGCGTTTTTCGGCGCAGTAAAACATTTTCCAGGTCAGGGAGGTGTCTCCGGGGATTCCCATGATGGAGCGGTGACGTTGGACAAGTCCTTAGAAGAATTGATGCAGACGGAACTTGTTCCATTCCAGAAAGCGCTGGAAAACGGTGTATCGTTTGTGATGGTCGGACACATTTCCGTTCCACAGGTAGTCGGGGATAACACACCGGCATCCCTGTCACAGATGATGGTGAGTAATGTGCTGCGGGAGCAGCTCGGCTATCAGGGGATCGTGATCACGGATGCCATGAATATGGGTGCAGTTACCGGAAACTACACGGCAGACCAGGCAGCAGTCATGGCAGTCAATGCAGGCGTGGATATGATCTTAATGCCGCAGGATTATGAGACAGCATATAATGGACTGCTTCAGGCGGTACAGGATGGAACGATTTCGGAGGAACGCATCGACGAATCTGTGGAGCGTATTGTAAAAGTGAAGCTGCAGATGCAGTAATAGGAGAAGGACAATAAAAAAGGGGATGTAAGTATGGACAGACTGATCATATATATTTTGCTGTATGTATTGATTTGCGTACTTTGGAGACATGTTGTTCCGAAAGGGTATGAGAAGATCAACCGCATGGTATTATTGATTTCAAGTGTTATCGCGGTGATTGGATGTGTAACGCCGTTATGGTTCGGGTATGCGTTTTTAACTGCGTGTGCAGTGCTTGTGGCGGAGTTTCTTGCGGTAACGGTGATGAACAGAAGAAAATAAGAAATAGGGGAAAATGCAGGGATAGAGAAAAGATATTCCTGCATTTTTTTGCTGTAAGCATAGAAAAATGTATATACAAAAAGAATGGAGATATTCATGAATATTATGATCGATCATACCTTCATGCAGCCGATCTATGAACAGATCACGGAGCAGATCAAATACCAGATACTGCACGACACGCTGCAAGGCGGGGAGGCACTGCCGTCGGTGCGTACACTGGTAAAAGAATTAAAGATCAGTGCACTTACGAATGGTTTGAACGTGTCACACAGATCGGAATGGCTCCATTTATCATAACAGGAATTTTATTCACAATCATGGTGTTTTTGCATAAGTATCCGTATTTTGGATAAAAAACAATTTTAAAGTAGCTGCAGTTCCATGTTTCTGCCGATTTCCGACTTTACAAACAACGAAAAAAATAGGATAATAGTAATAAAATTTACATATGAGATACGAATGGGGAATACGACATGGAAATAAAGCGCGTAGGAGAAAATAAAATCAGATGTGCCTTGACCGAGGACGAGATCCGGGAGATGGGATTTGATATTGATGAGATCATTGGCAATGGAGAAGCAACACAGAAGTTTATGCGTGTTGTTTTAAAAATCGTGGAGGAACAGGAGAATATCAGCCTTGAAAATATTTCTCCGATGGTAAAAGCAGAGCTGCTTTCCGATCACAGCATGGCAATCACATTTGGCGGAGATTCCGATCTGAGTTTTCAGCAGCTGATGGATGCGATTTCGGATCTGGTTGGGCAGATGACACCGGAGAAAATGCAGGAGTTTAGAAACCTGAGCAAAGAAGAACGTCAGGGAGTGTTAGACGCATTCTTAGACCAGAAGAAGGACACACAGGAACAGAGAGTAGCAGAAGAGAAACAGGAAAAAGAAAATAAAAAGAAGCCATCAAAACAACAGAAAGAGCTGAAAAAACGGCAGATGATCTGCGCACTCAGGTTCTTTGATTTGGATGAGGCATCACGCATGGGAAGAGCTTGTTTTGAGGAGATTTTTCCAAAGAGCAGCCTTTACCGGTTAGAGGGTGCATACTATCTGATCATGGACTTTTCGAAGTTCTCGAGGGACGAAATGAGGGCGTTTGCATTCGGTGCAGTCGAGTACGATGCGGGCAGAATTTCAGAGATAGGACAAATTTCCTATATCCGTGAACACGGAGATTGTATTGTTAAAAAAGAGGCGCTGCAAACGCTGATGGCGTTGTAACAAATGAATAAAAGATAGTTTGTAAATAGGCAAAATAGGAAAATCCATCTTTAAAATTTGGTGAAATTGCCGAACAAGTTGAGGTCCTAAATTTTACCAGATATGCTATTATGTCATAGGTGCGTGCACGGCATCTGGTTATACTTATGACAAAAGATCTATCATATTCAGGTAGGTCAGAGATGACAGTATAGAATAAGAGCAGGAGATGGAGAGGCGTTATGAGCAGAGAGCAGCTTTTGGAACTCGAAGACATGAAAAGGGGACTTTTAGTACAGGCATATCGCATGAAACAGGAGTGCCCGCATATGTCGCCAGTGGGATTAGAGCATGAAATGTATGTGGCTATTATGGCAGAGGTAAGAGATATTACAGCCAGAATACAAAGGTCTGCAGAAGCATAGCGGAACAAAAAAGTAAATATTGTATGAATGATACAAAAGAAGGATCAGTCAATGGAATGAGGTACGTTGGCTGATCCTTCTTTTGTGTCGAAAAAAAGAGTCTGTTTTACATATTGACTGAAAAAATAGCGGAAATAATGCCTTGCTATCAGATTAAGAAATGAATATAATTAATATATCAGTAATTTTTGGGGAACGTAATAGACAGCAGAAAGGATACGGGGGTTATTCATGAATGAGATCATTACGAAACTTGATGAGATCGAAAAGAAGGCAGAGTCAATTCTGACGGAGGCAGCTGCAGAAAAAGAAAAGATGTTAAAACAGTTAGAATTTGATAAACGTGAGATGGATGGACGATATACTTCCATGAGACAAAAACAGGAAGAAGAGATAAAACAGCAGCTTTTATCCGAAGCTGAGACTAAAATTACACGGCAGAGAGAACATTATGAAGCGGCAAAAAGACGGTTAGAAGAGGATTTTGCGCAGAAGAAGGATTCTCTTGCGGAGGAGATTTTTGAGAGCATTATAAGTCCCTGATGTGTGCGTGGCGGGTGGCAGAGAAGAAAAAAGCAGCGTGACGGAATGGGGGAAGAAGATGGCAGGAGGACTGTTAGAGCACAGTGGTCTTGTGACAAAGACAAAAGCGATGCGTGCAAGACTGCTTGGTGCGGATGATTATACGGCAATTTCTGAATATGAGTCTGTGACAGACTTTATTGCTTTTTTGCGGGAGCAGCCTGCTTATGCGCCGGTATTTGAACGGCACGGGGAAGTGGCACACCGCGGTCAGGTGGAGGCGGTGATCCGGGATTCGCTGTATATGGATTACTGTAAGCTGTACCGGTTTTCCGGTGTACAGCCAAGAAGAGCATTGCAGTTTGTGTTTTCACGCTATGAGATCAATGTGATAAAAAACTGTCTGCAGTCTGCGATGGAGGGAAACGGGCGGGAGATCACCGTAAGCGGAGGATTTTTTGAACGGCATGCAGATTTTGACTTAAAAGCGGTGATGGCGGCAAACAGTGTGCAGGAGCTGATACAGGCGGTGACAGGAACGGAATATGAAAGCCTGTTAAAGGAATTAGAATCTGCAGCAGAAAAGAGTTATGCAGATTATGCATTTGCACTTGATATTTATTATTATAAAAAAGTATGGAAAGAAATCACAAAGGTTTCCGATAAGGAGACAAGGCAGATCTTAGAACAGATTTTCGGGACAGAGATCGACTGGCAGAATCTGATGTGGATGTACCGTGCAAAGCGGTTTTATTCGATGGGAGAAGCGGATGTGAAAAAACACCAGATCCCGGTAAGCTGCCGATTGAGATCTGCTGAGACGAAACGGCTTTTAGAGACGGAAACTGCAGAACAATTTGTGGAATTTGTTCGGCAGACCGCATATTTTCGTGGAAAACAGGCGGTGCTAGAGCCGGAGGATGAACTGACGTGGGAGAGAGTCATGATAAGGACATATGAGAAAATATGCAAAAAGCATCCAATGTCCGTGGCACCGGTTCTGCGTTATCTGTATGAAAAAGAGCACGAGATCGATCTTTTAACGACGGCACTTGAAGGAATCCGTTACCGTATACCGCCGTATGAGATCCGTGATCTGATCTTTGCGATGTAAGTATAAGAATCATTGCGGTAGACACTGTGATGATGGGATGGAGGGGTGCAAGTGGTAGAGAAAATGAAGCTGCTTCATATCACCGGGCCGAAAAATGATATCGACCGTGTGATGGAGCAGTACCTGAGCAGATATGAGATACATTTTGAAAATGCCGCATCCGGATTTGGCATATCCGGTCATGTGAGACCGTTTGCAGAGACAAATATCTACAAGGATGCATGCACAAAGGCACAGGCGTTGTGGGAACACTTAAAGGACGAGCCGGTGGGGCAGCAGACTATGCCATGCCGGTAAAAATGGAGCCAGCGGAAGCGGAAAAAGTGGTGGAAGCGGCATACCGGCTGACAGATGAGATCGTGAAACGGCAGGAGGAAGTGCGGAAGGAACGCATGGAGAATCAGAGCCTGATGGATCAGATCGCACCGTTTCGGCGGCTTGATTACGAATTTAAAAAAAATTCTGGAATTTCAGTTTATCGCATTCCGTTTTGGAAGAATCACAAGAGAGCATTATCAGAAACTCGAACGCTATATCCATGATACCGATCATGTATTATTTTATGAATGTGACAGTGACGAGGCATATGTGTGGGGCGGCTATTTTGTGCCAAGAGTCTACGCAAAAGAAGTAGATGCGGTGTGTCTGTCGTTTCATTTTGAGCGCATCTATATACCGGATTCTTTTGATGGAACACCGGAGAGTGCTTATCAGGAGGCATTGCAGAAAAAACAGGCATATGACGAGGAAGAGCAGAAGTTAAAAAAGCAGCTTCATGATACCTTGGAAAAACATGCCGGAAAGATCACGGGTGCATGTGCCGCATTAGAGCATTACTGCAACAATTTTGATGTGCGTAAGTTTGCAGTCTGCACGACACCCGGAAGAAAGCCGGGAGAGCAGACCGAATACTACATTTTATATGGATGGATGAGCGCAGATGATGCCAGAAAATTAGAAAAAGAGACGGCGGAAGATTCAAAGATCCATGTGATGGAGGAGGATGTGGAGGAGCATATGTCCGTCAGTCCGCCGACAAAATTAAAGAATCCTGCGCTGTTTAAGCCGTTTGAGATGTTTGTGGAAATGTACGGACTTCCGGCATACCAGGAGATGGATCCAACCATATTTATTGCGCTTACCTACACGCTGATGTTCGGGATCATGTTCGGGGATGTCGGGCAGGGACTGTGCCTTTTGATCGGAGGATTTGTTTTTTACCGGATCAGGCACATGAACCTTGGAGCAATTCTATCGTTAGCAGGCATCTGGTCTACGGTATTCGGTTTTATGTATGGCAGCGTGTTTGGATTCGAGGATATCTTAAAGCCCTTGTGGATGCGTCCGATGGATAACATTATGACGACACTGATGTTAGCGATCGGATTTGGAATGTTTCTGATCCTGGCTGCGATGGTCTTAAATATCATCAATGCCGTGCGTGCGAAAGATGTGGGACGGATTCTTTTTAGTCCGAGCGGAGTCGCGGGTATTTTGTGTTACGGATGTGCGGTTTTATGCATTGTACTTTATGCATTTGAAAAACCGGTTCCGGCTACTGGCATTCTTGCTGTTTTTGTCGGAGTGCCGCTCATTGCAATCCTTTTGAAAGAACCGCTTACAAATCTGCTTGAACGAAAGAAAAAGCTGTTTCCGGAAGGCGAGAGCAAGGCGATGTTTTTTGTGGAATCTCTCGTGGAATTGTTTGATGTGGTATTAAGTTATGCGACGAACAGTATATCCTTTGTCCGTGTCGGAGCGTTTGCACTCAGCCATGCGGGCATGATGGGAGTGGTGCTGACGCTCGCCGGATATGAGAGTGGTTCGCCGAACTGGATCGTTGTGGTACTTGGAAATATCGTCGTGACAGGTCTTGAGGGACTCGTCGTAGGGATCCAGGTATTAAGACTTGAATATTATGAGATGTTCAGCCGTTTTTATCAGGGAACCGGAAAGCCGTTTGTGGCATTTTCCGGAAACAGGAAATAGGAGGAGAAAAAGATATGGCAGCAAAAATAACACTGGTGGCAATTTTAATTTTCAGTATGGTGATCCCTTTTCTGGGATATGTGCTCGGAAACAGGAAAGAGAAAAGTTTTAAGGCATCTCTTGCGGTAAATTTGGTTCTGTTTTTCGGAACAGTTGTGGTGGCAGATATGCTGCTTTTCAGCGGGCATATCTATGCAGCATCCGATACCGCGGCATCCGCAGCAGAGGGATGGAGATACATGGCGGCAGCACTGTCAACCGGACTTTCCTGTATCGGTGCAGGTGTAGCAGTTGCGAGTGCGGCATCCGCAGCAATCGGAGCACTGAGCGAGGATTCAAGTATTATGGGTAAGGCGCTGATCTTCGTTGCGCTGGCAGAATCTATCGCATTGTATGGACTTTTGATCTCATTTTCCATTCTGGGATAAAAGAGACGGGAAGGATGGCGGATTTCCATGAGGATGTATTTGATCAGCGACAATATAGACACATACACGGGGATGCGGCTTTCCGGTGTTGAGGGTGTGGTCGTGCATGAGAGAGAAGAACTTGAAGAAGCGCTTTCCTTTGTGACGGGACAGCCGGATATCGGGATCGTACTGCTGACAGAAAAACTCGGCAGGGATTTTCCGGAACTGGTAAATGATTTAAAACTGAGCCGGAGGACACCGCTGTTTGTGGAGATCCCGGACAGGCACGGAAGCGGCAGAAGCAAGAATTTTATTACGGATTATGTCAGTCAGGCAATCGGGCTGAAACTGTAAATGGGGGATGGATGCATGGAGATCAATGAAAAACTGGAAGTTTTTTTTTGGAGCTGCGATCGGTGCTGCAAACAGCCAGAGCGAGTCGATGCTCGATGAGCAGAAAAATATTTATCAGTCGGCAATGGAAGAACATGAGCAGTCCTGCCGTGATGCACTTAAAAGCTCAAGACGCATTTTCTTAGAAAAACAGAAAAAAGAAGTAAACCGCAGGAATGCAGAGCAGACAATGGCGTGGAAAAAGGATTATCAGGCGCTCAAAGAGCAGAAGACGGAAGAATTGTTTGAGATGGTGAAGGAAAAGCTTTTATCGTACCGCCGGACGGATGCGTATGAAGCATTTCTGCTTGCACAGATAGGTAAGGCAAAAGAATTTGCACAGGGAGAGGATCTGACCGTATTTATCAGTCCCTCAGATCAGGAGAGACAGGCCGTCCTTGAAGAGAAGAGCGGATGCAGGGTAGAGATCGCTGAGGATGAGTTTTCCGGCGGCATGCGGGCAGTCATTCCGGCAAAGAACGTTCTGATCGACGAATCATTTGCAGAGAGAATGAAACATGCGGGAGAGATATGCTGGATATGATGTAAAACTGTTATGTGCCGGGAGACAGCACAAAAACAGAGAGCAGTTTGAGAGGATCAGATATGGGTATAACAGGAAAGATATACGGGATCAACGGACCGGTTATCACGATACAGGGAAATCCTGGTTATAAAATGAATGAGATGGTATATGTCGGAGAGCACCGTTTAGTCGGGGAAGTAATCCGGCTGTCGAAGGAAAAGACGACCATCCAGGTATATGAGGAGACATCCGGATTAAAGCCGGGTGAGGAAGTGGCCGGTGCGGGCTGTGCCATCAGTGTAAAATTAGCTCCCGGAATTTTAAATAACATCTTTGATGGTATTGAACGTCCACTGCAAAAAATCGCAGAAAAAAGCGGAGCGTTTTATCCCGACGGGAGCGCAGGCAGATGCACTGGATCGGGAGAAATTATGGGAGACGCATATCACCGTACAGGAAGGTGACGAGGTGGCAGGGGGTTCTATCATAGCGGAGGTGCCGGAGACAAAGTCGATCGTACACCGTGTGATGCTTCCGCCCGGAGTATCCGGAACAGTAACGGCGGTAAAACCGGATGGAGATTATACGATCTGTGATGAGATCGTAACGATACGCACTACAGACGGCGGTACAAGGGCACTTACCATGACACAGGAGTGGCCGATCCGCAAACCGCGTCCGGTTAAAGACCGGTATCCGGCAGACCGGCCGCTTGTGACCGGACAGCGTATCTTAGATACACTTTTCCCGATCGCAAAGGGCGGCACGGCGGCATTGCCGGGAGGATTTGGTACCGGAAAAACGATGACGCAGCACCAGCTTGCAAAATGGTGTGATGCGGACATTATCATTTATATCGGCTGTGGGGAACGTGGAAATGAGATGACCAATGTTTTGGAGGAATTTGGAGAATTAAATGATCCAAAGACCGGCAATCTTCTGATGGACCGCACCACGCTGATCGCAAATACTTCGAACATGCCGGTGGCGGCGCGTGAGGCGAGCATTTATACCGGCATCACGTTAGCGGAATACTACCGCGACATGGGTTATCATGTAGCAATCATGGCAGATTCCACGTCGCGTTGGGCAGAGGCATTAAGAGAGCTCTCCGGAAGGCTTGAGGAGATGCCGGCGGAGGAAGGTTTCCCTGCATATCTGGCATCGAGGCTTTCGGCATTTTATGAGCGCGCCGGGTATGTGCAGAATTTAAACGGTTCGGATGGCAGTGTGACGATCATCGGGGCGGTGTCCCCGCAGGGAGGCGATTTTTCGGAGCCTGTCACACAGAATACCAAGCGTTTTGTGCGCTGTTTCCTCGCACTGGACAAATCACTTGCCTATGCAAGACATTATCCTGCGATCAACTGGCTGACCAGTTATTCAGAGTATATTCCTGATCTGACGGCATGGTATGAGACGAATGTTGGCCCGACATTCGTGCAGTGTCGGAATGAGATCTTGAATCTTCTGACGATGGAAAATCGTCTGAATGAGATCGTAAAGCTGATTGGAAGTGATGTGCTTCCGGACGATCAGAAACTGGTGCTTGAGATTGCGCGTGTGATCCGGCTTGGATTTTTGCAGCAGAATGCATTCCACAAAGAGGACACCTATGTGCCGATGGAAAAACAGCTTCGCATGATGGAGATCATCCTTCATCTTTACGACCGCTGCAAGGCACTGATCGACCGGAACATGCCGATGGCGCTTCTTCGGGAAAGTGATATATTTGAGAAGATCATTTCCATTAAATATGATGTGGCAAATGACAAACTAGAGCAGCTAAACCTGTATGATGATAAGATCGAAGAATTTTATCAGCATCTGATGGCGGAAAATGCGTAAGGGGCGGTTGAACACAAAAATGTAGATTCGTGTGAAGAATAAGCTGCTCAGAAATGAGGATTGATATGGCGATTGAGTATCTTGGACTGAGTGAGATCAATGGACCACTGGTTGCAGTAGAAGGTGTAAGAGGCGCTTTCTATGATGAGATCGTGGAGTTGGTCGTGGAAGGAAAACAGAAAAAATTAGGGCGCATCGTGGAGATCAATAATGACTATGCGGTCGTTCAGGTGTTTGAGAGCACGGAGGAGATGTCCCTTTTAAATACGCATGCAAGGTTAACAGGCAGACCGCTGTGTGTGGGGCTGTCGGAGGAAATCTTAGGAAGAACATTCAACGGTCTGGGGCAGCCGATCGACGGGCTCGGCGCGGTGCACGCCGAGGTTGTGCGTGACGTCAACGGACAGCCGATGAATCCGTGCAGCAGGGAATATCCGAGAAACTATATCAGAACCGGTATCTCTGCGATCGATGGACTGACGACTTTGATCCGTGGACAGAAACTGCCGATCTTTTCAGGCAACGGTCTGCCGCATGATGAGCTTGCCGCCCAGATTGTGGAACAGGCCAGTCTTGGGGATGGCGAAAACGAGGACGAACCGTTTGCAGTCGTGTTTGCCGCGATGGGAGTCAAATATGATGTGGCGGAGTATTTTAAGCGCCGTTTTGCAGAATGTGGTGTAAGTGACCATGTTGCGATGTTTTTAAATCTCTCCAATGATCCGGTTGCAGAGCGTCTGATCACGCCGAAGGTGGCGCTGACAGCCGCCGAGTATCTCGCGTTTGAGAAAAATATGCATATCCTTGTAATACTGACCGATATGACTTCGTTTGCAGAGGCGATGCGTGAAGTTTCGGCGCAGAAGGGAGAGATCCCAAGCAGGAAAGGCTATCCGGGATATCTGTACAGTGAGTTTGCAGCACTTTATGAGAGAGCCGGGATCGTAAACGGTGCATCCGGTTCCGTCACACAGATTCCAATCCTGACAATGCCGAATGACGATATCACACATCCGATCCCGGATCTTACCGGATATATCACCGAGGGGCAGATCGTACTGGAACGTTCCCTTCACCAGAAAAATATTTATCCTCCGATCAATGTACTGCCGTCACTGTCGCGTCTGATGAAGGACGGTATCGGTGAAAAATATACCAGGGAAGACCATCAGGATCTTGCAAACCAGCTCTTTTCCTCCTATGCCCGTGTCGGCGAGGCGAGAGATCTTGCGAGTGTCATCGGCGAGGACGAGCTTTCTGATACCGATAAACAGTATCTGAAATTTGGTACAGCTTTTGAAAAAGAATTTATCGGGCAGGGAAAAGACGAAAACCGTTCGATGGCGGAAACGCTGGATATCGGCTGGCGGCTGCTGCATATCCTGCCGCGTGGAGAATTAGACCGTATTGATACAAAAATTCTTGAAAAGTACTGGGATTAGGAGGGGATGACGCATGGATCCGAATACGTTTCCGACGAAAGGAAACCTCATATTGGCAAAAAATGCGCTCGCATTGTCAAAACAGGGATTTGACTGATGGATAAAAAAAGAAATATCCTGATCCGGGAACTGATGGAGTTGATCTCAGAGGCTTCGGATATCCAGAACCAGATCGATGAGACATTTTCCAATGCCTACCAGGCACTGCAGAAAGCCAACATCCAGATGGGAATCCATCAGGTAGAACAGATTGCAAAAGCGGTTCCGGTGGAGAACTCCATCCGTATCAAGCGGCGCAGTGTCATGGGAACAGAAATCCCAAAGGTAGAGTATGAGAAAAAGAAGCAGGCACCGGCATATTCTTTTTATCACACAAGAATGTCATTAGATGAGGCGTGCCAGCAGTTTGAAAAAGTAAAAGAATTAACGATCCGTCTTGCGGAGATTGAAAATTCTGCCTATCGTCTTGCATATAATATCAAAAAGACACAAAAACGTGCGAATGCACTTTCTAATATTACGATTCCGAAATATGAAAAGCTGTCGCGTGAGATTCAGGACTATTTGGAGGAAAAAGAAAGAGAAGAATTTACGAGACAGAAAGTTGTAAAGAAAAACCGGATGAAGAATGCAGGTTCCGGGATGATGTCATAAGAATAATGAATGAAAAATAAGAAAGCCGAAAGCGGAATAAAGTGTCGCTTTCGGCTTTTATTCATGACAATAGAATGTTCGCGGAGCGTGCATTCTAGCATAACATTTTATGACAAAATGTTAGGTAGCAGATTATTTTTTGTAGGTGTCAGAAAACAGATCACGGTACCATTTCAGGGCAGCAATATAGGCATCATACACAGTCTGTGTGTCAAGGTTTTCCAGGATCATAAGCCGGGAAACTTCGGACCAGTTACCTGCCTCATATTGTTTGATGAAATATAAAGGTTCCGCAAAAATACCACTCTGACGGATGAGAGCATCTTCGATGTCGCGTGAAACTTTGACAAGCGAGAGTGCTTCCTCCATTGGTTTATCGAGGATGATATCAAGCACGGAAAACAGTCCGGTTAAGAATAGTTCGGAAGCTTTGCCGCCAAGCTCAAAGGCAGGGGCAAGATTTTCTGCAAACTTTGCACGCAACAGGGATAAACGCGTAAGCTCGTTTGGCTTGTCGGAACACAACTGATTGACAACGGCGGTGTTGATCCAGCGTTTCAGTTCTTTCTGTCCAAGCATGGCAGCTGCGTGCCGGATGGAAGTGATCTCCGAGTTGACAGCCATATGATTGACCATGCGAAGCAGTGAGATGACAAGAGCGGTGTCATGACCGATGATATCTGCCGCTTTGGTGAGGTCAAAGTCCTCTGTATTAACCAGATTCATAAGTTCAATGTAATTGATCTTTAACGGAGCTACGTCATGGTTTCCCTTTGTGACAGGGAGTCTGTAAAAACTTCCCTCATATAAAGTGCAGCTCTTATCCTGACAGATTGCATCAAATGTCTCTGTTTTGGTTATATTTGAAGCACAGAGCCTGATGTTTGGATAAACTTTATTGAAATAAATACGTGCTTTGCTGATGTCAATCTCTTCACAGTCTAACATGACATAATCCATCAGTACGAGCAGATCATGGTAAGCTTCGTAACTTGATACAGGAAGCTTGCGGATGGCAAATCGATACCCCATCTTTTTCAGTGCTTTTACACGGTCAATATACATTGGTGTGCATGGAATATTTCCTTTTAACAGCAGTACGAAAAATTCGTGTGGCAGACCGCACTGAGCAGGAATATCGGAAAAAATCGATATTTCATTTACCGGAACAAAGATTTCTTTTGCCGGGGAAAGTGTTTCAAGTCCCATATTTAAGATCAGTTCAAATCCTTCAATCTGGCGGCGCCATCATTGCTTCCGCTTCCCAAAAGATTCGGGTGAAGCAGAAAATTTGCTTTCTGTGTATACAGAGAATATGCGCTGACTTTTATGTTTTCATCAAATAGAGGTATTAATGTAACCAGCATAGGCGTTCTCCTTATAGCATGGAATCTTTTGTGAAGAAACCATGTGAAACGTTAACATTTATCTACTTTTACTATACTATAAATCTGTGAAAAAAGACACATTTTTTTGAAATTAATAAACAGAAAACTTATTTTATGAAAAATAATTGAAAATACTTGATATTTCAGAATGAATGTGGAAAACTAATGACAGAAGAATGGGAGGGATTTGCATGTTAAAACAATGGGAAAAAACAGAGCGTCCGTCAGATGCAAAACTGGAGGAACGGCTGCAGGAAGCACGGAGAAAACTGCAGGAGCAGCAGCTCAAGGTAAAAGAGCACGGACTGCCGGTGCTTGTGCTTGTGGAAGGATGGGGAACCGCAGGTAAAGGCTCACTGATCGGTCAGATTATTAAAAACATTGATCCGAGATTCTTTAAAGTAGCGTCCATGGCGGCACCGACGGAGGAAGAAAAGAGAAAACCGTTTTTGTACCGCCACTTTGTAAAAATACCGGAGAGCGGCAAGTTCAGCTTTTTAGACTCCGGCTGGATGGATGAGATCATGGGTGAAAGACTGCATGAAAAGCTTGGAGACGAGGCATATGCGCACCGCATTGAGAGTGTCAAGCGGTTTGAACGCCAGCTGACAGATAACGGTTATCTCGTCGTGAAATTATTTTTGCAGGTGTCTAAAAAGGAACAGGAAAAACGGATCGAACATCTTTCTAAGGAGAAGGATACCAGATGGCGTGTCAGCAGGAATGACCGCTGGCAGAATGAGCATTATGAGAAATGCCTGAATGCATTTGATTCCTATTTAAAGGAAACAAATCTGCGTCAGCACCGTGGTATATCATTGATGCAGAATCAAAAAAATGGACGGAGTTACAGGCACTTGAGATTCTGACGGAAGGAATTGATGTGGCGCTTGCCAATAATGCGATGGCGGTGCCAATTTTACAGAATGTATTTTCCATGGAAAAATGCCCCTGTTGTCGGAGATCCCACTGGATAAGACAATTGGAGAGGACGAGTATAAAAAAGAACTGAAACGTCTCCAGAACCGCTTAGGAGAGCTTCATAACCGTCTGTACCGCAAAAAAAGTTCCGGTTATCATTGCATATGAGGGATGGGATGCAGCAGGAAAGGGCGGCAATATCAAGCGGATCACCGGAGCACTCGATCCGAGGGGCTATGAAGTACATCCGATCGCAAGCCCGGACCACACGAGAAGGCGAGACATTATCTCTGGCGTTTCTGGACGAGGCTGCCAAAGACAGGAC